>Ga0265292_1000852_pt1 | contig 33180 bp, 49 predicted proteins | sample Munlanlewell296A_FD_189080 | JGI IMG/M metagenome (GOLD analysis project Ga0265292, IMG submission 189080) | Leachate microbial communities from a municipal landfill in Southern Ontario, Canada - Leachate well 296A | ecosystem: Engineered > Solid waste > Landfill > Unclassified | place: Canada... | reverse complement strand
AGCGACACAGGGGGTCATTTTAATGCGTTTCGCCAATAAAGGAGACTCCGTTGCCGCCGCCGCGGTCTTGGAAAAAGACTTAAAGGAAGAAGTTGACAGCGGTAAATAACCTACTATAGAATTAAGACATGGAACGCTTCTCCTTTTTAAAACATCCCGTATTTGTAATATTTACATCCTTTGTTTTGTTGTTTGCCCTTTTTAAATTCGGGCCAAAGCTTCCCATCTCCGTCACCACTCAAGAGAAGGGGACACCCATGGTGGTGTCGGGAACCGGTAAAGTAACCGCCGTTCCGGACATTGCCACCGTTTCGTTGGGTATTATAGAGAGCGGGTATTCACTCAAAGAAGCCCAAACTCTGGTTAATACCAAATCAAAAAGTCTGACAGACACCCTTAAAAAAATGGGGATCGACGGGAAGGATATCAAAACAACTTCCTACAACGTTTACCCGGAATATGATTATGAATCTACCCCTCAAAAAATAAAAGGCTACCGGGTCTCTACCGATTACACGGTTAAGGTAAGGGATTTCGATAAGGTTAACGATGTTTTGGTTAAAGCGACAGAAGTTGGAGTAAATAGCATTGGGGGAATAAATTTTGAAGTCAACGAAGAGACCAAAAAGGAAAAGCTCCAGGAAGCAAGAGAGGAAGCCGTAAAGGAGGCCAAAGAGAAAGCCGAAGGATTGGCGAAGGCGGCAGGCATTTCCTTAAGCAAAGTTATCAATATCTCCGAAAGCCAAGGTTACGAACCTTCACCCATGTATGCATTGAGCAGAACCGGGGCGGAAGCAGATATTGCCACAAAACCTGACATCCAACCGGGCGAAACCGAAATCTCCGTCAGTATTTCCCTCACCTACGAAATCCGCTAACCCCCGCCTCTCTTTTTGAGCTGCTCCCAATATTCAAAGTAAAGCTGTGAAGAAAGTACATCAATAAATTGACTTCGGAATTCTCCTCTGGTTTTCCACGGATGCCGCATTAATTTATCTCTCAGGGGGAGTGTCAAAAATCTCACGTCTTTCGCCCAATCTTCCGTGTTGGGAGAATAAGCTACCGGTTTTACGACCGAAGCCCTATTTTTAATTGAAGATATTTCGTCCCACAGTAAGACACTTTGTTCTACCGTCAAAATATGACTTCTAACAAAATCGGGTAAACCGGATTGTGTGATACTTTCATCTGAGCAACTTGTGGGTATCGAAAAAATCCTCATTGACCGCCTGGGCAAGAGTCCTGGTCGGAAAAGATAATAATTCAACCTTCGTTCCCGGCACTTCCTTACTTCCCCGCATTGCGGCCAAGATTATATCACAAATAATCTATCCCAAAAACTTTTCAAAATCTTCAAAATATGGGTAGTTATGATCGCTTCCGGATTTTTCGACAACTTTTATATTTATACTTACGTCTCCCATGAATTTTTTCACCTCTTCAAAAGCCGCAAACGGATCTTTTGTATTTTGAAAACAAATAATATTTTCCGCCGGAAAACCGAGTAGGGAAGTGACAAAAAGTTTTTTTCTCTCATCAGAAACCGAGGGAATACCGCAAAGGATAATTTTATTAACCCGGCCGCCAATTTCCGAAAGAACCTTCATTGCCATCATCGTCCCGACCGACTTGGCAATAAGATTGACTTTATCCCTTCCGATCTCTTTTAGGATCTTGCCGATCTCGTATTTTGGACGTAAAGCACCCCCCAGTTGCCAGTGCTGCCACTGATGAACCAAGACCGACTGTCTAAAGCTAAGGCTTTTTTTAATTTCCAGCGCCCAGTCTTTGTTGTGAAACGAGTAACCGGGAAGAATAATTGTTTTCATCAAATCATTTTATTCTATAATATTAATGAATGAAAAAGTATTGGTCGGCGAAAGTAACCAAATACTCGATTGCTCTTGATTTGGAAGAAGGAGTTTTTATTTGGAACGATCCGCAAAAAATTGCCGCTTCTCTAAAAAGATCGGCTGAGGATAGCTTCAGGCGCAAAGGCACACCTTTCCAATCAGCCATGAGTATGCTTAATTTTTACACCAACCGCGCCGGTAAAAATCTAAAACCCGAAAGAAAGAAAAGCCTCGAACAAGCCAAAGTAGAATTGAGAAAATTGTTTAATAAATAATGGTAAAATAGAGCGATGCCCAAAATCCAAAAATCTTCAAGGCCTAATTATGCTTTCGTTGACGCCTCAAATCTTTTCTACGGTGGCGTTAAAAGTTTGGGTTGGAAAATTGATTACAAAAAATTAATAAACTATATAAAAACTCAGTATAAAGTTAAGAAAGTTTTTTATTACGGCGGTGTTGAGTTAAACGGATTTCCATTTAATATGTTTGAGGAAAAAAAGATAGATCTTAAAAAGCTGCTTTTACATTTAAAGGGGATAACCAAAAACAAGAAACTGAATAAAATCGGTTTGGTCGAGATTATAAAGAAGATCCAAAAGGTAAAATTTTATCTTAAGCTTGAGGAATTTAGATACTTCCTGAAACTTAAACCGGTAAAACTTTTTCATGAAGAGGGTGGGAAAATATCCAAAAAGGCGAACTGTGATGTTGACATGACTTTTGATTTAATGAGACTTTACAACGACTATAAAGGTGTCCTTATCTTGTCGGGAGACGGCGATTTTGCGATAGTTTTAAAGTATCTGAAAGAAACAGGAAAAGACGTAAAGATTCTAGCCAGAGGGGAAAGGACGGCCAGAGAAATTAAACAATTGGCCGGTGGGGATTTCAGAGATTTTAACTACTTGAGAGAAATTCTCAAATTTAAAGACCAAAAAAAGAGGAGACACATATAGTATCTCCTCCATGTTTAGTAAGCTTATTATACACAACTACCGGTTATTTTGTCAAATAACAACTTATTTACCGTTCTTTTTTTTACAATCTTCACAGCAGCAGCAGCCTTTTAAGCATTCCTCGCAATCGCATTCGCAGCACTCGCATTTTTTCTTTTTTTCTTCCATTATTATCACCCCCTTATCGGCCCCATTATACACCCCCGTTTAGTCATATCCCAAACCGGCTTGGCCATTTCGAGGTGAAATGATAAACTAAAACCAATCGACAGTTTATGATCATTAAGAAAAAGGCCCAAAAAAATGAGATAGCGATTCTAAAATCTACAATACTGGACATAGCCATGAACCTTAACCGGATCGGCAACTGGGCGGCGGACGATTACTCCGGCAAGAAAGAAAGAATAAGAACATTTCTGGGCAATACCACTGCCTACATTCAAAACTTAAATTTTTCATCCTTCCCGCCTTCTTTTACGGGAACCTTTGATGATTTTGCAAAACAATATCCGTCTCTCCGGAAAGAAGGAATGGAAGGGCCTAAAGATCCTCTTGTTTGGGCCGAGGACATGATGACGTGGGGAAATATTCTTACCCACCGTTCCAAACTGCTTGTCTAATCTATGAACACCTACGCTTCATATCAAGAACTCATCAAGCCGACATGGTCACCGCCCGCGTCTCTTTTCGGACCGGTTTGGACATTCTTGTATATCCTGATTGCCGTTTCTTTCGGCAAGGTTTTTATCATGGCCTTTCAAAAGAAATTGCCGTTTATTGTTGTTTTGCCTTTTATCCTCAATCTCATCTTTAACTTTGCCTTTACTCTCATTCAGTTCGGACTGAAAAATAATCTTTTGGCCGCCTTTGATATTCTTCTTGTTCTTGTCACCCTTATCTGGGCAATGGCCGCAATTTGGCCCCGTATCCGTTGGGTCAGCTATCTCCAAATCCCGTATCTTCTCTGGGTCACCTTTGCCACTGTCCTGCAATTAACCGTTACTTATTTAAATAGGCGTTAGTGATAAAATAAACCAATTCTCCCGGCATTCTTAAATCCTGGTGGCTCAAAAAACGCAAGTAATTCCTAAGTTCTGTTATAGTTTTGCTATACTTCATCTATGACAGAAAATTTTTACGATAAAGTAGCCAAAAAATTCGGAGGTTACGGGTATGGCACCGACCCCCGATACGAAAGAGAGTTTCCGGCAGGTGATCCCGAAAATATTTTTAAGGAAAAACTATTGGAATTAAGCTCAAAAGACAAAACGGCACTGGATATCGGGTGTGCCGACGGCAAATTCACTCTTTCGGTTGCGCCCTATTTCAAAAAAGTATACGGAGTCGACACCTCACAAAAGAATCTGGAGATTGCAAAGAGCCACAAAAACGGTAAAAGAAGTCAAAATGTCGAATATTCCTTTCAAGACGCAAGCCATACTTCATTCAAGGATTCTTTCTTCGATCTGGCATATTGCCGGAGAGGACCGTCTTATTATAAGGAGTATCACCGGATTCTTAAAACAAAAGGTTATTATCTTGAAATCGGAATAGGGGAGAAGGATACAATGGAACTCCAAAAGGTATTCGGGAGAGGGCAAAATTACGGAAAGTGGGACAAGTCAAGATTGGACCAGAACTTAAAAGAACTGAGGAACCTGGGTTTTAATGTTATCTTTGCCGAAAATTTCCATGGTTCTGAATATTATCCTTCCTACGAAGAGCTTGATTTATTTTTACAAGGCGTTCCTATTTTTGAAGATTATGATTCCAAAAAGGATAAAAAAGCATTGCAAAAGTATGTGGAAAAGTTTTCAGCAGACAAAGGAATTCTTCTTTCCCGCCACCGGTTGGTAATGGTTGTACAAAAAATCAGTTGATATCCCCCAAAATCCTGTCGAATCAAAGCTGGAAGTGGTAAAATCGCCTCATGAGTGAAAGAAACCGTTGTGTCGAATCCGGTTGTCCCGGCTATTGTTGCCAAGATATTGATTTGGAAGCAACCAAATTTGAAAGAAGAAGGGTTTTCCCGAAAGCCCAAAGAGTGCAAACACTTAGAGAAATTGAAAAAGCAAAAGGCAAAAAGCCGGGTGTTTTCTTTTCCAGACTTAGAAGAAAACATTTAGGAAACAGCGGGTTTGTCATAGTTTCAATAAACGGTGGTTGTCCTAACAGGCGGCAAGATGGAAGTTGTATTGAGCACGACGAAAGGGAACACGCCGCCAGGAATTTCGTCTTTGGAAACTTCGACTGCAATGCGATAAGAGCCGAGCACGGCCTTGCCCCTGTCTTTATTGAGCCGGTCGAGTAAAATACAAAGTCAACCAACCTTCTCCCCAAAATTCTGTTAAGTTAAAGTCAGAAGTGATAAAAACTGGCTATTGACACAAACTCTAAAAAATTGGTAAATTAGAATAACCTAATATAACCCGATCTTTATGCTAGAACCGTATTACGAAAAACCAAGATTTAAGCTTTATCAGGCAAACTGTTTGAATATTCTTGCCGAACTTCCAGAAAATTCAGTCGATATGATTTTTGCTGATCCTCCTTATTTTCTTTCAAGCGGCAGCTTTACTTGTCAAAACGGAAAAATGGTAAGTGTAAAAAAAGGCGATTGGGATTTAAGCAATGGAACACAAAAAAATTTTGAATTTCATGTTGAATGGATAAAAGCATGCAGGCGAATATTAAAACCAAACGGAACAATTTGGATTAGTGGAACTTATCATTCTATTTATCAGTGTGGTTTCGCGCTTCAAGTGGCTGGATTCCATACTCTGAATGATATTGCATGGTTTAAACCAAACGCATCGCCAAATCTAAGTTGCCGTTTTTTTACGGCGAGCCATGAAACACTTATATGGGCGCGAAAAGATAAAAATGCAAAGCATATTTTCAATTATAATTTGATGAAAAACGGCACCTGGCCTGAAGATGCTCTGAAAAAGCCTGGACTTCAAATGCGTTCGGTTTGGTCTATAGGAACTCCCAAAACCATTGAAAAGAAATTTGGTAAACATCCAACACAAAAACCGGAAGATTTGCTAAAGCGCATTATTCTTGCAAGCACAAATAAAGGTGATCTGATCATTGATCCGTTCACAGGGAGTTCTACAACTGGAATTGCAGCATATCTATATGGCAGAAACTTTATTGGTATAGATACCGAAAAACAGTACCTGGATGTATCCATCAAAAGGTTTGAGGAATTAGATAAGAACATGAAAAATAAACATAATCAAAAATAAACATGATAGATATTTTGATTCAGAAAATTAATCAATCCACTTGGTGGCATGTCACGCCGAGAGATCTCGGTGCCTATAAAAAGAGAGGCAAATTTTTAGCTTCAACATATCTTCAATCTGAGTTTTACGGCAGACCAAAATTGGAACCAGAAAGAGTAGAAATTAAAAATCCTGTTTTTGGATTTTCTGAAAATGAAATTTTGAAGCAGCTATTTAAATCAACGGAATTAAATCTGCTTAAAGATATAGAAAATACCGAGAAAGATTTTTATCAGGAACGAATAGCATTAGACGCAAAAATGTACAAAAAAGCAAAATTGTTAGGATATGATTCAATTGTTTTAATGACTGCACAAGGAAAAACAGCATTACAAAAAGGGCGAAAGCCAAATTCAATAGAATTAAATCTAATACAATAAACATAAAGCAAAATCCAAAAGTCGGAAAATTATTCCTGTGAGATATGAATAAACAACAATTAAAAAAATTTATGACATTCCACAGAAAAGGGTTACCCATATTTCCTTTGGAGATTTTTGAGATAAACGAAAACTATATTCTTGGCATTTATAAAGGTTCTTTTAGTGATTTTGATATTCTTATTAAGTATCGTCAAAAAGTTGAACAATCGTGGTCAAGAATGCGAACACCAAAACATATACATTGGGCAGTAGATATTTTGATAAAGCTTCACGAGGACCGTGTGAAAACACAGGCTTTTCTAGATTTTTTACTTGATGTTTGGGATAATACAAAACCTATTAGGAATAAAGGGCAACAGAAGGAAATATTAACAATCGAATTTTTGCTTCAAGATAGTAAGAATATGATTCAGAAATACGATGTGTTAAGCAATAAAGGAGAATATAGTGTAAAATTCCTCATTTTGCTGGCAAAATTATTAATGATTCAGGAAAAAACTAATTTAGAAACAGCGTATATATTCAAAAGCTTACTTGATTCTTTACGAAACAACAAAGATATTTTCTCTGTAGTTTCAATTGCTTCGCATACTGGAAGGTAAGTATATGAAAATAATAACTCGAACAATAGCAATTAAAAATTTGAAAAAATATATTGGACAAGATTTGAGAAAATTGGCTTTGGGGTATGGTATTACGACTTACGAAACCGGAAAGCAAAACAAAGGTTGGAAAGGTCTTGTTTTGGAACGATTGGCAGGACTAGAAACGAATATTTCAAAAGCACCAAATGGTTTGTCTTACGAACTCAAATCTGTCAGTTTTCATTATGTAAAAAACAAGCTTGTTCCAAAGGAAACAATGGCTATAACTATGGTTAATCCAGAAGAGTTAAAGATGTATACATTTTTTGAGAGTCATTGCTGGGCAAAGTTAAAATCAATGGTGTTTTGTGCCGTTATGTGGCACGGCAAAAATTCCGAAAGTGCAGAACTATTAAAAGTAGCGAGTTTAGATTTTGCCGAAGACGATGAGTTAATACAAGAAATAAAAGCCGATTATGAATTTATAAGAGAAAAACTGCTAAATCATGGGTTTGAAAGTTTAACCGGCAAGGATGGAAAATGGATACAAGCGAGAACAAAAGGACCTGGGCATGGATCGGTAAGCCGCGCCTTTTACGCCAGGACATCTCTTGTCAGAAAAATTTTTGAAATTGCCTCCTAAGTTAGAAGGTAATTTATTTGACCACATAGAAGTTTAGGAATGTCATTTAGTCGCTGAAAAGCTCAGTTTTTTATGAAAAAAAGATCTTCTAGTCAACTAAGAACTGAGATTTACCCCATTTGTCTCAATTTAATGAAAAATAATTTGACCTTTGAGAAATTTGTTCTTCGATTACACTCAGAATTTCCAAGAGTAGTATAATTGCCCTAGATGAGTAATAATCTCTCTTTAAGAATACCCAACCCGTCAAAAACAGAGGTGAAAAAGTACCTTCTGTTATGGAATTCTTTAGAAAATTACACTTTGCAGGAGAACGCTTTGAGGAAATTATTCACAAAGACATACCCCCTTAACAGTGACACGGACGATGTTTTGATAAAAGTATGTGCGTTAAATGACTTTTATAGTACCAACATTTTTTCCCCATTTACCGTTGCCAAACATATTGTGGATTTAAAAATTGACGGTAATCTTGCAAAAGATGATTTAGGGATAGTTAATAAGATCGCTAGCGTTAAAATGAATGGTGGAAAAAGTATCAACTTTTATTCTTTTGCCACAAAATATTGTAGTCATCACAAACCGACCGTTTATCCAATATATGATTCATATGTCGAGAAAATCCTTATATATTTAAAGAAAAAGGATAACTTTGCTGACTTTTCAAGAAATGATCTTCGGTCATATGTAAAGTTCAAGGATATTCTTTTGAAATTTAGGAAATATTATGTGCTTCAACAGTTTGATTTGAAGCAGATTGACCAATATCTGTGGCAGGCAGGAAAGAAATACTTCCCGAGAAAATATTAATATATTATTCAAAGTCTTGTCTACGAGAAATAAAAAAAAGAGTGGTTTCCTTTACAGTAAATTCTAAAAATATACGCTCGTTTGATAATCATACAGAAATTTTTCTTAATATTATCAATACGTATAAAAATCTTGATATAATCTCCTTATATGAAAAAGATTGTCAGGAAAATTAAACTTTTTATAATAAAGCTGTTTCTGAGGCTTAAGGGGTATATCAAAAAACTTCTTTTTCCTCTTTATCTTTTTCCCCTTAAGCTTGTTACTTATTCGGCTTATTATTTTCTTAAGTTTCTTTTTAAATTATTGTTTGCTTTTATTGGCCTTGTTGTCGACTGCCTTGTCTTTCCGTTTAGGAGTTTAAAGAACTTTTTAAAATCAATTTTTATTGTTGGTGTGGTTGTGTACCTTTTGGCTTCATTGTTTGTTATTGCCGATTACCTGCGGACCCAATACGGCTGGTACGGTAAATTCTTGTGTTCTTTTGGGGTGCAGAATAAACTCAAATCATCGGTACTCCGGATAGTCGGGGGATATTCGGAAGGCTCAGGCTTTTTCATAGCCGAAAATCAGGTCCTGACCAACTTCCATGTCATTGACGGCGAACCCAGTCCTAAAATAATCTTTCCGGACGGTAAATTTATTACTCCCGTTAAAATCACGGGGGACAAAAATGCCGATCTGGCAATTTTATTTACGGAAGAAAAATACCCGGATTTGGTATTACCTCTACCTGATAATTTATCTTTCAAAGAGAACGAGCCTCTTCTTTCGGTAGGGTATCCGCTGGGAACGGACATTGCCGGTAAAGCGACGATAGTCAAAGGAAATTATATCGACTACAGAACTTCCAAGTATTATTCCGTCGGCTATATCCAAACCGACTTAAGCCTGGTTGAAGGAATGAGCGGCGGCCCCCTGACCGATCAATGCGGCAGGGTAGTGGGCATAAACACATTGGGCGTAGCCGGCATGTCCTTTTTTATCGGCGCCCAGGAAGCAAACGGTATTATACCCGGCTTTACGGATCAGGAAATAATAAAGATCGTGGTTGACCCTTCGCTCTCTCCGGAAGAAGCAGTGAGGGCCTTTTACACCTACCTCAAAGCCCGCAGGATGAAAGAAGGCTTTGATTTATTAAGCCAAGAATATCTGCAAAAGACCAACTTTGAGGAATGGACCAACCGGTTTAAGGATATTTTGGATGTGGATGTTATCTTGTCCGAGCAATACGAAAACACCAAGGATACCGCCTTTGTCAAATTCTCCACTAAAAACTGGGTGGATGGGGAAGCGGAAATGCATTTTTACGAAGGCACCTGGAAAACAATTAAGGAAGACGGGGTCTATAAAATGCTCAAAAGCAAAATAATCGAAGTTGAAGACCCCCAAATGGATTGGTTCTGGGAGTAATTGACAATGTTCGCTTCACGGTATTAAATACAAACATGGCATTGACAAAAAACGATTTAAATCAAGTTAAATCCGTATTACAAAACGGATTGGTTAATCAGGAGAAACGTATTGGTATTAGGATGGACAATCAAAAGGAAGAAATATTGGACCAGATTGATAATAAACTCACCAAACTAAGGAGTGATTTCTTTGAGAAAGTTGATCCTATTTTGAAGGAGGTTGTAACGGCCAGAGAGGAAAGACCTTTAATAGAAAACAGGCTTGAAGCACTTGAAGAAATTCACCCGCATGGCAACCATGCCCTGGCTTCATAGGTATTTACATTTTAATTGCTATAAACTCCACTTACTCGAATTTACAATTCTTCATAAGTGATTTTGATCCCCCAAAATGCTATTTTTAGCTGTAAATCAAAGTATTTTGTGTATAATATTCCTTGATGATACTTTATTTGGTCAGACACGGAGAATCGTTGGCAAATAAAAAACTCTTTCACCATAAACCCGAAACGCCTCTTTCAAAGAGGGGAGTGGAACAGGCGAAAGTTGTGGCCGGGAGATTAAAAAATATTGAAATCGATTTCATTTATTCAAGCCCACTTAAGAGAACAAAACAAACAGCAGAAATTATTTCAAAACAAAAGGGCTTACCCGTTGAATTCTGGGAATCTTTAAAAGAAATCAGGGTCCCAAGCAAAGTCTGGGGAAAATCGATTGACGATGAAGAAACAGCAGAAATCAACGAGCAATCGCTGCAGAGTTTCCTTAAAGGAGAGCGCTATTCGGATGAGGAAACTTTTGCCGAGTTAAACGCCAGGGGTCAAGATGTTCTGAATCACCTGCTTAAAGAACACAAAGATCAGAAAGTCCTGTGTGTATCCCACGGGACAATGACAAAAATGATCGTGGCCAGGATTCTATTTGGAAATAAATTAACGCCAAAGATCTTCGTTTTATTACGAAAACATTTCTGGGCCAATAATACGGGCATTACAATTTGTGAGTATACGGAGAAATACGGCTGGACTTTAAATACCTGGAACGACACAAGTCATCTCTAGTCAAGCTCTCAAATCATGGACAAACTAAATACCATTCTTCAAAAAATCGGCGGGAATAAAGATGTTCCCGTGGCATTCATCTTTAGGGACGATAAGTTGTTAATCGGTTTAAGAAACTATACACCCGATAAATGGAAGGATGTTTCCGTGTGGACTGCCCCAGGGGGAAGATGCAATGGTAACGAAACTTTGGAAGTCACACTTCGAAGGGAAGTTGCAGAAGAGGTTGGTGTTACTGACCTCAAAATTACCGAATATCTGGGAAGTGTTCCGGGGGCCAAAGAAGGAGACGTTGTTTTTGTTTTCAAAGCAAAAACCACTCAAGAACCAAGGCTTACGGAACCGGAGAAATTCAGTGAGTGGAAGTGGTGTAAGGTTTCCGAAATTCCCTCAAATTTCATAAACCCTGAATCTCTCAAGTTAATTTGACTTCATCTTGTATAATACGGGTATGACTCCCGAACCGGACAGTGTATCCAGAATTACCAGACGGTCAGCCGGCGGTCCGCTTGGATTTGCCGAAAATACTGAATAGGTCGAACCCGATGAAGTTATGCAGGTGGCGATTGTAACAGGCAGAGAAGGAGAAGTAATAACCCCGGATGGCGCCAGAAAAGTACATGGTAAAGCAAGGTTAGTTACAACCCCGGACGGTGTTAAAGCTGTTCCCGGCGGGGAAGGAGCTCCGATAGATGTGGACACTGCCAACCAATTATTAGATGCTGAAGCCAAGAAAAAACTGGCAAGGGCTCTAGGAAAAGACAGAAAAAGAAGGAAGGAAAATCTTCAGGGTAAATAAAATAAAGTTATTTACCTCCTTTTCCATGAAAAGCCGAATGCACGTCGCGGAGCTGGCGGTTGGTGACATGGGTGTAGATCTGGGTGGTTGAAATATTTTTGTGTCCCAGCATTTCCTGAACGCTTCTAATATCCGCCCCGGCCATGAGTAAATCTGTAGCGAACGCGTGACGGATGCTATGAACGGTAGCATCAACTGAGAGTTTAATTTTCCTAACATATTTTTTAACCATTCTTTGCACCGAGCGGGGAGTAAGACGCATTTTTTCATCCTGCAAAGCAGGATCAACCTTGCCTTTGTGGCGTATAAACAACGGTTTAAAATGATCGTTTCTTTCAGCTAAATATTTATTCAACCATTCCGCCGCCCGAGTCGAGAGAAAAACAACCCTGGCCCGACCGCCCTTGCCGATAATGCCAAATTCGCGCCGGTCAAAATCGATTTTGTCCCGATTTAAGTTGACTAATTCGGAAACTCTTAAACCGGTTGAAAATAAAACTTCCAGCATTGCCTTGTCTCTTTTCCCTTGAATTGTCGAAAGCGAGGGGGCATTTAACAACCTGTCCATTTGTTCACCGTTTAAAAATTTGACCTGCCGTTCTTCGACTTTGGGTAAATCAATTTTGTCCGGCGCCATGACCTGATAATCGTTTTTGATGAGCCATTTCAGAAGACTTCTTAAGGCAATTACGTGATACCCCTGGGTCCGTCTGGATAAGGTTTCGTTTTTACCGGCCGGCAATCCGGTTAAATACACCCTGTAGCTTCTGACTATATCGCTATTAATGTCTTTTAAATTCCGTCTTATATTCTGGCTTGCCAGCCAATTATCAAACCTGGTCAAATAGTGGCGGTAGTTTCTAATCGTTAGGGGAGAGCAGCCGCGTTCGACCTGAAGATATTCTAGAAATTCTTCAGATTTTCTGGCTATTTCACTTCTGGGTTCTTGAGTATTGGGCATATTAAAGATACTCGATACTAAGATATTAGGATACTAAGAGCGGACTGTCAATAAGATTGTGCGACATTGCCTAACATTGCCGCCAAACGAATATAAATATAAGCTGACTTGGCAGGTTGCCGCCAATGGCTAACAGGAGTTAATATTCTTTTATCTTCCGGCGATTTATTGACAATGTAATCAATATTCCATGGTTGAGGAACTAAAATAACAATCGTGTTTGTTTTTTCAACAATTTCTTTGGCATGTTCAAAGGAATCATCAAAATGAAAACGGGGGCCAAGTTTTTTAATTGTCTCCACCTTAAAATTTTTTCCGGGTTCCTCATCTCCTTCCTGCATCCAAATAAGTTTCTCATCTACCCACGGCATTCTGGCCTTATACCAATTTAGAGTAGCTTTTCTTGTCCGTGCCAATCGAGAAGTAATCCGATAAGGAATGATTCCAGCACGGTTAAAATAATCAGCCAATAACCACGCTCCGGCGACAGGGTCGGGATTTCCGATCACCCCATCACAATTCCAAAGCTCAATTGCATAACCCCGGGGATCTTCTATTTCCGAATGATTTTCCTTTAATAAATCAACCACGCCCCAATATTTCGTTAAATCACTAACTTGATAATCTGTACCCAACCGTAAATTTAATTCGGCTACGGCACACGGTGCCGAGTCGGCCTCCACGCCATCGACATCAAAACTCACGCCTTCGTTCCGAAACATTTCATTCAATCTTTGTAAAGAGTTAACAATTTTTTCTTCCCGCAAATCAATTTCTACCGACATGCCGAGATTCTACCTTTATATATCACTAAATTCAATATCGACCCAACTTCGCTAAAGCTGCGCTGGGCAGGTTTTAAGGCATATCTAAATTTACGACTTCGTGTAATCGATTTTAAGGGCTATATATTATTAAAGACATATAAGGAATCGGCCCGGGAATACGACAGCTGGTTAATTAGTTAATTGGTTGCTTAGTTAGTTAGAAAACAGCGAAAGTAGGGAAGTGGGTCAAAGAGCTAAAATATCTTTCGGTATTACTTCGGTTTTATTATTAGACAGATAAATAGTTTGGAGGACAGATAATATCTAAATAACAACCAATGATAAACAAATCTTTGCTGATGACGGATAGAACGCGGGGAAAGACGCTCCACTCTCAACCATTCTACGTTGGTCGTAAAAGTATTATTGTACGACAATATCTAGTTTACTTCCCCCTGTTTTTCCCTCCCTATATAAACACTTATTGGAGGATTGCCCGCAATCCATAAAAACACCCCCGAGGTGTGCGAAGTACTCCCCGGATGGTAGAGGGATTGCAATTAACTCTACCCGAGGTGGCTAAGTACCCCTTTGACACAAAGTAGTTATCCACATCGTACCTAATAACTATATCATAGTATATCACTGCCCTGAATATTGGATTCGGCTTTTTTTCGGAGGGCTTCATACATTCCATACGTCGCAAATCGTGAAAATATAATGATTATATCGTGAAAAGTAAGACCCTAAAACAACATATTATCCTATAATCATATAGGTGCTACTTCCCTATCTCCCCCGTTGGATAGATGTGGCATCATCCAACGGGGCCACGTTAGATATGAAATTATCTAACTGTGGCCCCCCTAACTAACCGCCCCAGCGGGTCGCTATAAACATTCCGATAAACACCAAAGCACCCATCAAAAGGTATTCCCTAACCGTTTGTGCAAAAAACCTTTGTTCCAGCTTTGCCTGACCCAATCCCAAAAGAATATATACAGCAATGGTTAAAAACAGAGATCCTCCGACAACGGTTACCGGCCAAAAGAATAAACACAGTGCCACCTCAGCTATTGCCAAAGACGAAATTGTCGAAATAAATATCAAATCCTTTGAAAATTCCTTGTCCAAAGTAACACTCCAATAACCCTGAAAAAAAAGAGGAAAAGACAGAAACAAGGAAAGCAGGCTATTCCCCCAAAACGATATTTTAAGTGATAATATAGCGTCGAAAATAAGGAATGAAGTTAATAAAGTGAGTACAAAACCAACACCCTTCGCGGCCCTTAATAGCGCTATCGTTCTTATTGCCGCAACAGAATATATATTCATCGTCAGACAAAGAGCGTAAACTCCTAACCCATATAATATGGTAACGGGAACCCTTGCCAGAAAACCGGACGGTAACAAAAACCAAAATACACCCACGCCGGCAGTAAAAAAAGTCGGAAGAAGCAGGGTTAGTAAAGTCATGTCCTTTGCCAATCCTTCCCGAAGTGACCAGAAAAAAAGAATCGGCGTCAGGAAGGTTAATATCCCAATGGACCAAAAACGGAACTGATTATCCAATAATTGTATTGAAATAAAACCGAAAGCAAGAAGAATCGAAGTAATAATAAAGCGCTTACGTTTTGACACTGGATGATTAAATAACTATATCGAAATTTGCGTACACATGGGAAACATCGTCGCAATCGTCAAGTTGTTCCACAAAAGACAGTATTTTAGACGCGTCCCTTGAATCGTTAATTTGTTGAAACGTTTTGGGTTTCATACAAAGTTCCGCCGACTTAATCGAAAACCCTGCTTCTTCAATTTTCGTACGGACTTCTCTTAATTTATCGGGCAATGTATAAACCTCAATCTCGTCTCCAACTTCCTCTACATCCTCCGCTCCGCAATCTATAAGTTTTAACATTTGCTCTTCAAAATTGTCTTCTTTCTTAACAACCAGTAAACCCTTGTGGTCGAAATTATATGAAACAGATCCCGGTCCTCCCAAACTCCCCCCTACTCTTTCAAAAATGTTTTTAATTTCCTGTGCGGTTCTATTTCTATTATCCGTTGCCGCCTCAACAATAACGGCAACTCCACACGGACCAAAACCCTCATAATTAATAACCTCCAATGCTTCTTCCCCACTCCCCCGGGAAATTGCTCTGTCGATATTATCTTTAGGCATATTAAAAGTTCTCGCCTTATCGATAATCATTCTAAGTTTGTAGTTAAACCCGGGGTCGGTTCCGCCGCCGGTTTTTACGGCAATGGCAATTTCCTTTGCATATTTGGAGAACACTTTACCTTTTTTGGCATCGTTTGCCTCTTTGGCTCTTTTAATGGTGGCAAAATGCGAGTGACCGCTCATACGAAGCTAATTATACTACATCTTGTAGATTAAAAGACACGAAACAGCTAACTAAGCCTCTTGAATTTAATTTCACAAGGACCTACGATCCCTCATTTCTTTTAAAATTTTGAAGAACACAGCAGTAATCAGATTGTAAGCTGAATTATACAGTTTGTACGCTTTAACTCTATTCGCTTTATACTGATGAAAGTTCAATCTTGCGTCTAAAACAACCGTGGCGTCCTTTCCTAATTTTTCATTAATATTGTTATAAAACTTTACCATTTCCTCTTTATTTTTTATTAATTCCATGTGTTTCCCCTTCTTCCAATCATCTTCGCTCAAAAATATTTCTGTACCCCACATGAGCGCAACCTTTCCTATTTCCAATGACTCGTCAGCAAGCAAATTTAAGTGCTCGGTTATATCATAGATTAATGGTGCGCGGATAAGCTGGTTTCTATATAAAATTCCTATATCAAAAAACGCCCATTTAATAACATCTTGCTTTGCATGTTTTACATTAATGTCTTTGAGCGGATCACTGCCAAAAACAATTTTTCTTGTAGACTTCATGCCTTCGAGAACATTAAGCGGAACGCCGAAGGGAGGATCATCATTTTTCTGAATCATATTCAAAACATTCGGAGAAAGCACAAGTTGTAATTCTTTATTTCCTATCGGAAAACCAGTTCTAAATGGGGGTGAATCGATCTTCACGCTAAAGTAGTTCAGATATTTTTTAGAAACACTATAAAAAATTTCTCCAATCTTCAAATATTCATTTGCGGAAACATTTGGTTTTGTAAAAATAAGAAAGTTTACGTTCGGTCTTTCTAAAGAAATTTTTCCGATTGTATAACTTCCTATCAGTGTTACACTCTCAAGACAATGGCCCAATTCTCCAGAGAGATTTTTAATAATATCTTTAATTAAACTATCTATTGCACCTCTAACCTCTTTGGCTCTTTTAATGGTGGCAAAATGCGAGTGACCGCTCATAGCTATACCGATATTATATCACTCTTGACAAGGTCTTTTCCCCCTCTATACTCAAAGACAGGAAAATTTTTAAGCCATGGATCCGGATCTTGCCCAAAAAGCGATACTTGCCGCCCTAAAAGGAGAATGGGAAGACGCAGTAAAATATAACAGGAGTGCTCTTAAGGATTGCCCCGACGACGTTCAAACCCTAAACCGTCTCGCTAAGGCTTACCGTGAATTAGGCAAGGTAAAACAAGCGCGGTATTTTTGCAGGAAAGTTATAAGAATCGATCCTATCGATTCAATTGCCCTAAGAAACCTTGAGAATTGGGAGAACATAAAAGCCTCCAAAAGGACCCCGTCCTGCGCTTCCGGTGCAGCCAATTTTATCGAAGAACCCGGGAAGACAAAACTTGTTTCTCTTCTTTATTTGGGCGACCCCGGTCTCATTTCAAAGCTAAGCGCCGGAGAGGAGTTAATATTGTCACCCCATTCCCACAGAGTCTCCGTTACCACCAAAGACTACAAATATGTAGGCAGACTCCCCGACGATCTTTCCGCAAGACTGAGACAGTACGTAAAACTCGGTAATTCTTACCGCGTGATAGTTAAATCCGTTGACCAACACAATATAGTCGTCTTTATAACAGCACTCAAGAAAACTCCGGGCTTTTAAAAATTTTTATGAAATTGCTCTCCGAACGCAATTTCAATATCAAAGTTCCCCTCTACCTTTTTCTTCTCCTGTCCGGTACAACCCAGAACAAGAGCGACGGACTTAACCAGTTTTCTGTCTTCCCCTTTAACAAGACAGTTCATATCCTCGGGACTATCCTTCACTACCGAGGCAACTTTAACCCCCATAACCTCGACTACCCTACTGACCGCCTCGATTGATTTTATTCTTTCCGCGTTAAGGACAAATCTGGCTTTGTAGTTTTTGGCAGCCACAACTTCATCGGAAAATAAGGCCATTATTCTGTCGGGAACATTACCCTTGATGACATAACCTTCACTCCCGTCCAAAAAAGTTTCTTTTTTCAAACTTTCGCTAATCTCTGCCAGATTGATAGACGTTCTCTTGGCGGGCCCGACCCCTAATACAAATAATCCCAATCTGATCCTGTCGCCGGTCTTTAAACTGGTCTTATAATTGCCAAAAATTGCCGGCAAGATCTCGCTAAGTTTTCGCCGGGTAAATCCGGCTGCTTGATAATCGCCCCAAGCGTAAACAGGAAAACCGAAGTTTTTGGTAACCGTTTTTGCCAGCAAGTTCCCTTCCCGTTTTTCGTTTTGTCCTAATTTCCAAAGACTTCCCAATTTCCAAGTTCCCAATTCACCCGCCGCCGTAATTTGTACATTTGACGGTATTGAAACACCGACGATAGTTTCCGTTTTGGGATCAAAAACGCTTACTAAAACGTCGTCCTGCCCATTAACCGCCAGAATAAATTTTTCTCTGCCGTCCCAGGTGCTTGTTTTGAAAAGAATAAGAAAAAGCATAAAAACCAGAAGGACAAAAACCGGTAAAAACAGCAGAAGAGATATTTTTTTTCTATTTTTTTTATGTACGCGCATAAGACATCCTTATCCTCTTTACCTCTTTTTTTATTTCCTCGTTTGGTTTACCCAAAGATACCAGTATGGATCTGATTATCGCCAAAGACCCTTCAAACTCCGGCTGGACTATTCTAAACACCCGCAATATTTTAAGTCTGTCCCTGTCCTCATTTAAGTGGACGCGCGATATTATTTTAACCCCGGGAAAACGTGTTTGAACGTAACCGATTAAACTCTCCCGGGAATCCCTGTCGGGAACCGCCAGAACAACAACTTTTGCCTGTTTGATACCGGCCAAATCCAGTATTTCAGGTTCGCTCGCGTCTCCGTAGATAGCTTCAAGCCCTTTATTTTTTAAATCGGAAACAACCTTTTGATCAAAATCAATGATCACATAAGGGATTTTCAACGAAGATAATGCGTTCCCCACCCAGCCTCCTACCCTACCGTAGCCGCAGATGATCACATGGTCTTGATACTCATTTTCTTTGATAACGCTTTTTTCTCCCGACCTGAACAAATTCCCGAAATGCCCCAGTCTTTGGGTATTATTTTTTAGCCACCTCCATAAAGGAACGCCGTTTTTATAGATAAAAGGGGAAATAATCAAGGTCAGTAAGGCCGCGGAGACCGCAATCGAGACATAGTCGGTAAACAACAATCCCAAAATGAGCGCCTGGGATAAAATAACAAATGCGAATTCACCTACTTGGGCAAGCCCCAAGCTAATAAGCACCAGAGGCTTGCCGCGGTATTTAAAAAAGGCGCTGACAATAAAATTAATAATCGCCTTAACAACAATAATCGTCACCGCCAGCCAAAATATTAAGACAATATTTGTCAAAGCCGTTCCCGGTTTAACAATCAGTCCCAAGGTGACGAAAAACAGAGCAATGAAAAGGTCTTTTAACGGTCTCGTCTCGGCAAAAACGGCATGATTTTCCTGTGATTCGGAGATGACGACACCGGCCAAAAAAGCACCCAACGCCGGGGAAACCCCCAAAAAACTTGTCGCATAGGCAGTGGCCGCGGCTAAAGAAAGCGCAAATAAAATTAAAAGTTCTCTGGAATTTACGGAAGCGACTTTGTGAATCAAGTATGGGGCAATGTGTTTACCGAGAAGAACCGTGACAACAATAACAAAAGCCGCCTTTACCAGTGCCAAAACGGGCATTTGCCAGGAAGTCGGTCCCAGGACCAGAGCGGGTAAAAGAACCACAATGGGAACGATCGCCAAATCCTGCACCAGCAACCACCCCGTCATTATTTCGCCATGGACGGTCTCGGATTCCCCCCTGTCTTTTAAGATCTTTAACACCAGGGTGGTTGAAGATAAAGAAAAACAATAGGCAAAAATAAACGCCTGTTTCGGCTCGACCCCCAATCTTATAAAAATGAAGTAGAAAACGGCTCCCGTAATAATCAGCTGCAGAGTGGCGCCTGCCGCAATTTTTTTTAACACCCGCGCCAGTCTTGAAATCGGCAACTCCAGTCCTACGGAAAAGAGAAGCAATATCGCCCCGATTTCGGCCAGTTGAAAAATACCGGTTATCGAAGGAAAGGCAACTTTCAAGGCAACTCCCCCAACTATATAGCCAATGAGCGGCTGGAGTTTTAAGCTTTTGGCAATGAAACCTCCCGAAGCGGCGGTTATCAACACCAAAAGAAGCGCCAGTGAAAAATTCATCTCTCCCACTTGCTTAAGTGTAGTCGATTTTATCCAGTTTTTTTAGTACCGAAACCAAGCTTGAATCTAAGCCGGATTTAAATTCGACCGGCTTCCCTGTTTTTGGCTGGATAAATTTAATATTAGAAGCATGCAGAAAAAGACGCGGGCACCAAGTCCTGTCTTTCCTGGCAGTTTTTCTTCCTGCATAAAACTCGTCGGCAACAAGAGGATGCCCTATATATTTCGCGTGAATTCTTATTTGATGAGTTCTTCCGGTTTTGGGAAAAAATTCAACCAAACTATATTTTTCGTTCCCCTGACTGTAGTATCGGGTCACTTTGTATCGTGTTTCTGCTTCACGACCCCCCGCCATAACCCCAAATCTATCCCTTCTCCACGGCAGTCTGCCCACCGGAGCTTTTATCTCACCCACTTTATTTTCAATTTTGCCATGAACCAAGGCGGTGTAACTTTTTTCCACCTTCCTCTCTTTAAACTGCCTTTGCAAATATTCAAAACTTTCAGGAGTTTTAGCTACCAGCAATATTCCGCTTGTTTCTTTGTCCAACCTGTGAACTATTCCGCTACGAAGTGTTTTGTCATTCGATATTGGATATTTTAAGTTTTTTGACAACCAGGTTTGAACAACGGGTTGATTGATCGTCGTATCCGCTTCATTTGTTATCCATCCAGCCGGTTTATCAATGACCAATAAAGACCCGTCCTCAAAAATTATTTTCGGTTCATTTTTCATATACTAAATCCAATAGTACATGCTTGAAACCCCTTTTACCACAATAAATACCTTGCAAGCTATCCCATAATACTTGACTTTTGGCTTTAACTAATATATAGTCGCTTCTATCTAAATAAGCAATTCCAGGCTTAATTTGCAACCTGTTTTTTTGTTTATTTGGTTTTAAATTCTCTTGCACTTTAATAATTGCGGAAAGTAATCTCCTTACCGAGTGGGTAGCCCCTTGGGTATCAGTTACAACTGGTGCCTAAAGTGCTAACCCATTCGGGAAGGCAGAGCAATCATGCTCTAAATCATTTTCAAAAGGAGATATAACATGATCGTAAAACGTGTACAGGGTGATGTATTCAAAACACACCTGAAGCATGTTGCCTTCGCAGTTAACACGGAGGGCTACAACGACTCTGGCTTTGCCGGAGCCGTCTCGTCACGTTACTGGCCAGAGCTTGCAAACACTGGCGGTAATTGTCTCGGCGAGGTGCTTCATCACACATCCAAGGGCAAGACTTTCCACGCGCGGTATGCCACGAGTTGAAAGTCAATGGATGGTCGCAAACGCCGCAACTGGTTGAACAATGCCTCGACTCAATTCCGGGCAACAAAGAAATTGCTGTTGTCCTGATGGGAAGTGGTTTGGTCGGCCAGATGGGAGGCGCCAACGTCAACGCAATTCTCGGCGGCATTGAACGTTCGAGGAAGCGTATATACGTTTATTCTCTCTAAGAAAAGGAGAAAAGAAGTAAACTTTCCGCGCACATTGTGCAAGAGAAAAACCCTCCTTACGGATGGAAATTGTTTGACGTAATTTGTCGAATAGTTTCTTGAAGTAGGAGGGTTTTTTTGTGATAAATTAACGTATCAGGCTTCTCTTTTGGCCTCACACTTGACACACTTGGTTGCCTCGGGGTAAGCAACCAGCCTGTCCGTATCAATCATCTTGCCGCAATCTTCGCAAACGGTATATTTGCCGTGCTTTAACCTTGACAGCGCTTTTTTGGTTTGTTTAATTTTGTTTTGTAATTCCTTTTTTATTGCATCGGCTCTGGCATGCCCGAATTGTTCTGCGGCATCGGTATCGGGAGAGGCGTTGTCGTTAAGTCTTCCGGTATCCTTAAACGGATCATCATCATCGACATCCTTTTTCCTTCTTTCAAGTTTTTTTAATTTTTCCTGCAAAAATTCCCCAATCGGGGCCAATAGGTTCGCGGGAAACCAAAGAGAATGTGCTTTTTTCATAACTTGTTACTCCCTACTCTCTTGCTAGATTGTATACCAATAAAAAAATAATAAAAGATGTTGCTGCCGATAGATACACCTCCGACTTACCCGAGAAGGATAGCATGAAAGGGAAAAGGGACGCAATAGCACTTCTTGACAGAAAAAAAAGTCCCGCTGTGACTAGTCCGGAAAAACCGATTTTTCCCGACTTGTACCAGGTAAAGTCTTTATAATTGGCGTCCAAGAGATAAAACAGGACGATAAAACAGGCAATAAGAAGGGTTGCCAAAAATGACGTTATGGCCGGGGTTTGGATAAACAAAAAAAGCCAGTAAATTCCAAACCAAGTCAGAAAAGCGATAAACAAGGCCTCGATGGTTTCGTAAAATTTCAATCCTTTCTTTATTGCCAAAAACATAAATCCAAGCAATATCCCCAATACTTCCAGCCAAAACCAATACCCTGGAGCAAACAGCTTAGCCGTAAAATAACCCAGCGTCAGTCCCAACGCGGTTATAAAACAAAGACTAAACACATTTTCTGCAGAATAATCTTCCTTTAGCCGCTTCCAAACGACAAAAAGAAAAACAAAAAACGCAAAGATATTAACCAGGATTGCAATTAGCATCGAAAAAAGTATATCATATGACTATTACCTATGTTGGAAACTCCGCATGTGGCAGTTGGGGCCGCAATCGCCTTAAAAATCCCCAACCCTTTAATTTCAATTCCGCTGGCTTTTGCGAGTCATTTTATTCTGGATAGAGTGCCCCACTGGAACCCGCACTTTTACACCGAAACGCAAAAACTGGGTAGACCGGCAAAAAAAAGTACGGCCATAGCCATTGCAGACTCTGCTTTAGCCCTGGCGATGGGAACCGCTATCGCTTTAACTGCCCTACCCGACTGGGGCCGCGTGGTCACAATTTTGACCTGTTGCTTTGTATCGGTCATTTCCGATCAAATTAAAATACCCTTTTTCTTCTGCAAAAAAAGGGCAGGTTTTTATAAAAAATGGGTAGATTTTGAAAGGTCTATGCAGATAGAAGTGCCTTTTATCCCCGGAATTCTGACTCAGCTTATCGTCATCTCAACGGCTTTCCTCTGGATACTTTGTTAATTATTTCACCCGTTCGACATACTCCCCGGTTCTCGTATCAACCCTTACTTCATCGTTAACTTTAATAAAAAGAGGCACTTTGACCGTCAAGCCATTCTCCAAAACGGCGGGTTTATAGATATTGGAAGCCGAATTACCCCTCACCCCGGGGTCTGTTTCAACAACCTTCAAATTAACCTTAGGGGGAAGAACAACAGACAACGCTTTATCCCGGGCTTCCCCGAGGGACCAGAAAAGAACATCTAAAGGTTCACCTTCCTTGCAATATAAAATATCATCTCCCAGAACCTTAAGGGGAATCTCAACCTGCTCAAAGCTTACTCCATCCATAAAAACAGCGCTTTGGGCATCTTTATACAAATACTGAAGTTTTCTTTTAGATACATCTGCCTCCTCAACGGTATTGTTCGAACTGTATGTCATCTCCGTAATCGAACCGCTTTCGAGATTTCTGGCATTAACTTTTACAACCGCCCCTCCCCTGCCCATTTTGATAAGGGAATATCTAGCGACCTGGTACGGTTTGCCGTAATGTAAGAAAGCCGTCCCGTTTTTTAACTCCGTCGCGCTAATCATACAAAGAAGAATTATATCAAGAAGTCGTAAAAACCACACTCTCCAACTTTTCAAGTCTATCCTCATGTCTTTTTGAGTGCGCCGACAAAACCGTCTGTTCTTCCCCAAACTTCTGGAATTGGCCAGCAATTTTTACCAAGTGGTTTATCGTTTTGTTATATCTTTTCTCACTTTTTTTATCCAACTTTTCCATTTTCTCTTCAAGTCTGTCCTCCGTCTGACTAACAACCGCAAAAACGAATTTTTCGGACGCAGGATCGTTTGAAAAAGACTTTTTCATTACCTGACTATATTATTTGTTATATCCCGTGTCAATTGATAAAATACACATGTAAGCCGAGGTGGCGGAATGGCAGACGCGCACGACTCAAAATCGTGTGAGATTAAAATCTCGTGGAGGTTCGACTCCTCTCCTCGGCACTCGCTTCCGCTCGTGCCTCCGAAAGTCGTCCGATTCAATTTTCTAAGTAAAATTGTCGACTCCTCTCCTCGGCACAAGTAGTGAGTGAGCGTCATTTTGCTCGCGTCGAAGGCGGGCGACGCAAGCAAATAATGCGGTGAATTCGGCGAAAACGAAATCCGTTTACTTAAAAAGGATAAAAAAAATAAAAACGCAAAAATTTTAACGTTCCCCTTTTAATTTATTACTTGTGAAGAAATAGTCAAGACTTTTTGACAACAAAAAACATTATCAAAAGTCTAATAGTTTTGTGTAATGCAGATTTAACTCCAGTCGATCCCTAAATCATGCTCTCCTATACTCATAATTGTAGAACTAAGAGTATGCAATTTGTCTTGTTCCGCTCTATTACCTTTAGCCTTATCGTATGCTTCAAAGAGGCCTCCGACTATGTCGAAATATTCTTTCACAGTTTTTCCTCTTAATAAAGATGTTAGGGCTAATCTTAAATCTTGTCTATTTTCAAGATTTAAATTGGTTACATGTACTTCTGGTTTCGAAGCAATTTCACCAACTTGAGATAAAAAACCTTGTGCCGCAATTTGTCTTTCGTTTTTTGCCATTTATAATCACCTCACTCCTTGGGCAAGAATTGTGGCTATTATAACTCCGCTCCCTAACGTAGTCAATTAGCAAGGGAGATATTGTAAAAATTCTTTTAAAACATAGAATAATCATGTAAAATACAAAGAGTCAGAGAAACTTAGGTGTCTCTGTTCGGGCTTTTGCCCGAACAAAATTGCACACGAAAGTAATGCGGAGGCGAGACCGAAAGACGATAGTTTTATCACTTGACAATATATACATCTATGATATACATTACCTATGATGCTAAGAACTCAAATATATTTGCCTGAAGAATATCACCATGAGCTTGCAATCATTGCTCGCAACTTAGGCGTCCCAAAAGCTGTGGTTATTAGAAAAATACTCAAGAAAGCTCTAAAAAATAAAGAGGAGTTGACCGGTGGGGGCAATGACCTCCTTGCTCTTTCTAAGCTCAAAATTAAGGGGGGGCCAAAAGATCTCTCTGCGAAATTAGATTCTTACCTGTATGGCTAATCGCCTAAAAATTCTTGTCGACGCAGATGCCCTTGTGGCAATAGCCAAAGAGACAGACTCAAATCACAAAAAGGCTCTAGTTACTTCTCAAAAAATAAGAACGGCAACCATTTACACCACTCCCTTTACCATTCCCGAAGCCGCAACAGTACTTTCCCATAAAGCTTCGCAGTTTGAAGCCAAGAATTTCCTAAAGAACGTTAGAGAAAGAATTCTTTCAGAAATTCAGCTAAACCCTGGGCTTGTTCAAACCGCCGATGAAATCTTTTTATCGCAAAAAACTAAAGGAACATCTTGGATAGATTGTCTGAATGTGGCCGTGGTAAAAACTGAAGAGCTTGATGGAATTTTTTCTTTTGACAAATTTTACAAAAAGTTAAAAATAAAATACGCCTAACTTTAGCTGCGCTTTGTTTCCCTGCCGTAAAACTTGATTCTGTCGCCTTTGAAAAACAGGTTGATGGTTTTTAGGGGGCCGTTTCGGTGTTTGGCGATATCCAGAACTATATTTTCCTGTTTTTCTTCATCTTCTCTCCACAAAAACATGACCACGTCCGCGTCCATTTCAATACTGCCGCTTTCGCGCAGGTCGGAAAGTTGCGGCCTTTTCTGTCCGCCCCGCTGCTCCACCGCCCGCGAAAGCTGGGAAAGCGCCAGGACCGGCACCTTAAGCTCACGGGCAAGGTTCTTAAGCCCCTGTGTTATCTCCGAGACCTCCTGGACCCTGTTTTCAAGCTGTCTGCTTCTCGCGAGCTGTAAATAATCAACAACCAAAAGGTCAACGCCGCTTTCCACCTGGAGACGCCTGGCTTTGGTTCTCATTTCCATAATGGAAAGGGCCGGAGTATCGTCAATAAATAAAGGCGCTTCCGCCAGCTCTCCCATAGCGTTACTTAATTTGGTAAAATCATCTTCCGCCAATTTTCCCGTTTTTAATTTCCAGGCATCGATATCGGCCTGAGCCACAAGAAGCCTGTCAACCAATTCTTCTTTGCTCATTTCAAGAGAAAAAAAGCCAACGGGCCTTTTGTGTTTTACTGCCAGATTCTGAGCGATGTTTAAAGAAAGTGAAGTTTTGCCGACTCCGGGCCTCGAGGCTAAAATAATCAAATTTGATTTCTGCATTCCCGCCAACGCATCATCCAAATCTTTAAAACCCGTCGGCATGCCCCTTAAGCCCTCCCCCTGTTTATGTAATTCGTCGAGTCTGTCAAAACTCTCTGCCAAAGCACTTTTTACCGGCGCAAATCCCCTGGCCAAATGTCTTTGGGAAAGAGAAAATATTTCCGCTTCCGCTTTATCCAAGACCTCATCCGCCATCAGGGATTCATCAAATGACATATCAACCAACCTGCTGGCGGTAGACATGATCGATCTTTTTGTGGCCGACTCCTTGACAATCTTTCCATAGTGTTCAACGTGTGCCGCTGTCGGCACTTTATTCGCGAGTTCGGCCAAATATGAAGCTCCACCAACCCTTTTTAAGGCTTTCCTTTTTTTAAGCCTTTGGGAAACAGTCAGAACATCAACAGGAACTCTTTCTTCATATAATTCCAGACAGCACTCGAATATTTCCTTTTTCCTGTCGTCATAGAAATCGTCGGGCCGCAAAAATTCGGCCACGGCAATCACCGCGTCTTTGTCGAGAAGCAAAGCTCCCAAAACAGACTCTTCCGCTTCATTCGAGTGCGCCGGCACTCTAATTTGATTTTTGTCAGCCATAATTCACATTAAACATGTAGGCAGCGGGCAAGAAGTATCTCTCGTTATCTCTTCTCTAAAACTATCACTTTCGTACCTTGGTCTTCCATCATATCATCTTTTTTAACAGTAAATTTCTGCATTTTTTCAACACTTAAGCCCGAGTCCGACAAAAAATTCTCAACCGGCAAAAGTCCGGAAAAACCGTCCTGATTGATGCCCGGAACTTTATAATGCATCGGGATCACAAAATAGGGGTCTATTTTCCCTATAATCTCGACGGCTTCTTTGGGACCGATTGTATAAAAACCGCCGACAGGAACCATCAGGACATCGATGTCTCCCATTTGGCCTACCGTTTCGTCGGAAAGAACGTGCCCCAAATCTCCAAGATGGCACAACCTAAGATCGTCCATCTCATAGATATAAACGATATTCTTCCCCCGCTTTTCTCCTTTTACCTCATCATGAAACTGGGAAATTCCGATTATCGATACCCCCGCAATTTCGTATTCCCCCGCACCAGAAATCACTTTTTTTACGCCCTTAATGAGATTCGATTGGTTATGGTCTTGGTGATCGTGCGAAACAGTGACAATATCTGCTTCGGAAGAAGGGTATTTAAACCCAACGGCCCCGGAATCGTAAGGGTCGGTTACCACGGAAACGGATTTGCCGCGAAGTTTGAATGAAGAATGACCAAGATAAACAATGTCCATAACTATCAACGATGCTAACATACCAAACTCGCCTTGACAATACCACCCCATTAACCTATATTGTCACCGATGCGAAAAGAGGTTTTATACGCTCTCATTGCGGGCGCTTTTATGGGTATCATTATTGCCTTTGGGGTTTGGCGCGCCAATTCCGCTTTTAAGCCCAACGGCAATAAAACTTCCGAAAATACCCCAACCACAACTCCTCTCCCCCAATTCGGAATAACCATAGCCAAACCGGATAACTTAAGTGTCATTACCGAAAATCCAACAGTAATTTCCGGAATAACTCTTGCCGACAGTTGGGTCATTGTCTCTCTAAACGAAAATGATTACATATTCAAAAGCAAAGAAGACGGCTCGTTTAGCCGGGAAGTAAATCTGGAAGGTGGCATAAATCAACTTCAAATATCGGCGCTTGGGCTTAAAGGGGAGGTTGTAGAAAACAAACTCACCCTTGTTTATTCTACCGAGTTTTCAAGTTCCGAGACGCCTCCGGCAGAAAAACCGTCACCCACGCCCGACAAGCAAAATGCCACCGAAGGATCGGAAATAAGACAAAAAGTTATTGAAAAAGTAGAACAGGCTCTGAAAAATCCAAGGGCTCTTTTGGGTGTGATAACGGATATTTCAACCAATACTCTGCAAATTAAAGCTTCATCGGGAGAAATTCAACAAATGTCGGTTCTTCCGGATGCAACTATAGTCAAAGTCGGAAAAATAGCCAAAGAAGTAAAATTTTCGGATATTGCCATAGGAGACTTTGTCGTCGGGATGGGGTACAAAAACGGAAACAATATCCTGGAAGCTGGCCGGGTTTTAATAACCGAACAACCCGAAGAGTTTTCCGTCAAAGCGGCGATCGGAAAGGTTTCTTCCGTCGACAAAAAAGCGATTGCAATTTTACCCCTGATGCAGGCAGATGAAATTAAAGCAACGATTTCCACCGATTCCTATTTTTCGACCTACAAAAACGGCAAGATTACAAAAATCGGAATTGCCGATATCTCAAAGGATGACTTGGCAATTATCGTCACCGAAGAAGACGAAGGGGTTATAGCAAGAACGGTATTGGTCATCGCTAAACCGGAACCCTCAGCCAAAATTACTTCTACTCCATCCCCTAAAGCCGATTAATCTGGTTTTTTGATTAAAAAAAGGCTAATATCAAATAAGAATGCAAAAGGGACCGGTAACACCGAAGGGATTTAGAGACATTTTGCCGGATCTGGCCATAAAGCGCAGGGCTTTTATCAATATTGTTTGCTGTGTTCTGGAGGAATTTGGTTTCGTTCCAATAGAAACCCCGACTTTGGAATTTGCGGATACACTTCTCGGCAAATACGGCGAGGAAGAAAAACTGATTTACCAATTTAAAGACCGAGGCGGCCGTGATTTAGTCCTTAGGTACGATCTGACTGTCCCCTTAGCGAGGTTTGTGGCCAATAATCTAGGGCTCCTTAACCCGTCATTTTCCCGCTACCAAATCGGCCAGGTATTTCGCGGTGAAAACCCGCAAAAAGGCAGGTTTAGAGAATTTACCCAGCTCGACTTTGATATCGTTGGTTCATCCGGTCCGGAAGAAGACGCCAAAGTAATTGCAGCCGCTATCAAATCGGCCCGGAAAAATGGCCTGAAAAACGCTCAAATGGCCATCAACGACAGGGAGAATTTCGCTGGGCTATCGGTAGACGATATCCGGACGATAGACAAAATTTATAAAATCGGCAGAGAAAACATTAAAAAAGAGCTTTTGGATTTTGTTGACAAAACCAAACCGACAGAAAATCTCAGGAAAATATTTAACCTTTTAGAAAAAAAGTATGATCTAAAAAAAGATGTTGACTTCTTTTTTGACCCGGTCCTGGCCCGCGGCCTTGATTATTACACTTCCACCATCTTTGAACTGAAGTTGGATAATAATCCCGCCGGCCTCTCAATCGGCGGCGGCGGCAGATATGACAATTTGATCGGAATATTTGCGGGACGGCCTATTCCCGCCATCGGCTTCTCCTTTGGTTTGGACCGGCTTCTTGATATTATATAGAGTAATGAACCCCTACCGCCTCAAGGCTTATATCCTCCTATTAATCGTCGCTGTCATCTGGGGTATTGCCGGACCGGTGATCAAACTTACTCTTAAAGGACTGCCGCCTGACATATTTCTTCTTTACCGTTTTTTTATCTCTTCGATCACGGCTATCGTTATTTTTATTTTCACCGGCATTAAATTTCCCAAAGAACCCAAATTGATTAGAGACATTCTCGTTTACGGTTTTTTCAATTCAATAGTCACTCTGGGTCTTCTTTTTTGGGGTATGGATAAAACATCTCTTCTTGATATGAGCTTAATCTCTTTATTCGGCCCAATCTTAATTATTCTGGCCGGTGCTGTTTTTCTTAAAGATTATGTAACAGTTAAAGAAAAGGTGGGGATCACTATTGCCTTTATAGGCTCTGCTTTACTAATCATTGAACCGCTTCTTAAAAACCACAATGGTAAATCCGGATTTGGGGGAAATCTTTTGATTTTAGCCTCATTATTGAGCAGCGCCTTTTGTGCTGTCATACTTAAGAAATTACTGCGTCGAAATGTTTCCCCTTCTTTGTTGGCAAATATCGCATTTTTGTTGGGTTTTCTGGTTTTACTCCCCTTCACTATGATTAAGTATGGGTTTGTTGAAAGTTTCTCAATTATCAAAAATGCGCCTTTCCCTTACCATCTGGGGGTAATTTATATGGCAATATTCTCCGGTACAATCGCCTACATTCTAAGCAATATTGGTCAAAAAACAATTGAGCTTTCGGAAGCGGCTCTTTTTGCCTATCTTAATCCAATATTTTCGGCAATTATAGCAATAGCCGTTTTGGGCGATAAATTAACCACTCCCGTAATTATCGGATCGGTGACCATTTTTATTGGAGTTATCATTGCGGAAATAAAAAAAAGACGCGTTGCTTCCTAGCCTTGCGGCTGATATAATAGCTGGTTAAATATGAAAGCAAATATTCATCCTGATTGGTACCCTGAAGCGACAATAACCTGCGCCTGCGGGAATAAATTTGCGGTCGGAGCAACCGTTAACGAACTTTCTGTTGATGTTTGTTCTAAATGCCACCCTTTCTATACCGGACAAATGAAATATCTTGATACCGCCGGCCGTGTCGAAGCCTTTAAATCGAGGCAAAAGGGGGCTCTCAAGAAAAGCGTTTCCAAAACGGAGAAAAGATACCTCAAAAAACTCAAAAAAATAGAGGAGGACAGAGAACGCCCGGAGAGTCTTACCGAGCTTCGTAAAATGAAAGCGAGAAAATCAAGCAAGAAATAAATAGAGCTTGGCAAAAATGGAAACAGAAACAATTTACCTCGAAGTCCGCGGCGCCACAGGCGGTGATGAAGCCAAAAATTGGGCAAATGACTTAAGCAGAATGTATCTCCGCTATGCCGAAAAAAAGGGGTGGAAATACATCCCCGTTGATGACTGCGTGTTAAAAATTAGCGGGGAAAATGTATTTAAGCTTTTGAGGAATGAGTCCGGGGTTCATCGGGTTCAAAGAGTTCCTACAACCGAAAGACACGGCAGAATTCATACCTCAACGGCAACCGTCGTGGTCCTGCCCGAAATAAAAGAGTCCGAAATTAACATCAACCCCTCCGACCTGGAGATTCAGTTCTTTCACGCTTCCTCGCAAGGAGGCCAAAACGTTCAAAAAGTTTCCACGGCGGTAAGACTGACCCATAGACCTACGGGTATTGTCGTCCAATCCCAAAGAGAGCGCTTTCAGGAACAAAACAGGCGCTTGGCTATGGATTTGCTGCGAACCAAACTTTGGGAATTGCAGGAAGAGGAAAAATTAAGAACAATAGCCGGATACCGAAGCGTCATCGGTCGTGGTATGCGTTCGGAAAAAATCCGAACCTACAATTTCCCCCAGAATCGGATAACTGACCACCGCATAAAGAAATCCTGGGGAAATTTGGAATCTATTATTGACGGCAATTTAGACAAAATAGTTGAATTTACCCAAGACTTGGCTCTATAATTAGCCTGTTATGCTCAAAAAATTTATAAAAGCTATTGAGATAACTGACCCGGACGCGACAGCCCGAGAAGTAGTCAGAGATGCTCATATGCTTGCTGGCGAAAAGCGTAAGGACGTAACTGTCAGCAGAGACGGAATAGAAGCAACTGTTCATTTTGAATCGGGATCCAAATCATTAACAAGTGTTCGCACGCCAGAAGGAAAATAAATTCCGTCCCACCTCGGGAGTGGGATTTATTGGCTGAATTCGGAGAGAATGGCTTGGAGAGTGAGAGTTTCTCCGTTGCGGTTAATTTCAAGTTTGACAGTATCCCCAACTTTCTTTTGGGCAATGACCTTTGCCAAGCCGCCGTTTTTGTCCGTGATTTCATGGCCGTCAATTTTTACTATTATATCCTCCGGTTTTATCCCCGCCTTCTCCGCGGGAGAACCGGCCACGACATTAACCACATAAGCGCCTTGCGGGATAGAGTTTAAGATTGCACTTTGTTTGGTTATCATCTGATATTCAACCCCCAGATAAGCCTTGGCCGGGAAGCTTCCCGTGGCTTTAAACTGGTCAAGCGCCTCTTTGACGGTATTGATGGGAAGCGCAAACCCGATGTTCTGGGCCCCCTGTGCCACGGCAACATTGACCCCTATCACCTGCCCCGCCGAATTCAAAAGCGGCCCGCCTGAATTTCCGGGATTTATAGCTGCATCGGTTTGAATGATATTATCCAACTGCTCGACATATCCCTGAAAAGAATCCCCTGCCGTGATTCCCCGGCCAAGCCCGGATATCACTCCTGTTGTCACCGTATGCCTGAATTCGCCCAAGGCCGTACCGATGGCGACAACAAACTGGCCAACTTTTAAGTTTGAGGAATCTCCCAATTCAACCGATTGAAGGACTTGCCCCGATGTTGTATCGGGGTCAATTTTAATTATTGCTATATCGTTTGAAGGATCACGGCTAATCTGTTTCGCTTCATACTCTTTACCGTCCTTGGTAATTACTTTATATTTGGCTTCCGTGTTTGAAACTACGTGCTTATTGGTGATAACCAGTCCGTCCGCAGAGACAATAAAACCGCTGCCGATATCCTGATCCTCACCGCCCTGAATACTTTGACTAAAACCCCCAAAAGGACTAAACTGCAAGACTTTTCTTGCCGGAGTCTGTATGGAAACGGTTACCACCGAGGAAGACACTTTCTCGGCAACGTCAATCACTACCGATTCCTCGGTTAAAATCTTTCTGTCAATGATTGAGTCCACGCCCCGACGGGGAATAAGAATATCCAACGGCTTAATTCCAAAAATTCTGTCGGCTATGGCACCCCCGAGTAAGGCCACGACCGCCACAAACAAAACCAATGCGACAACAACAATCTTTTTTATTTTCAATTTTCTAATTTCCATAACTAGTTTCCAATCTCTATTTACTATTTTCTAG
>Ga0265292_1000851_pt1 | contig 33197 bp, 33 predicted proteins | sample Munlanlewell296A_FD_189080 | JGI IMG/M metagenome (GOLD analysis project Ga0265292, IMG submission 189080) | Leachate microbial communities from a municipal landfill in Southern Ontario, Canada - Leachate well 296A | ecosystem: Engineered > Solid waste > Landfill > Unclassified | place: Canada... | reverse complement strand
GGTCATCTCGTGCCAGACCATCTTCCCCAATCTCACCCCGACTTCCGGTCGAGTCATCTTGATTCTTTGTTTCATCGTTCCGTCATCCAGCATCAAAGAAAAGGACCCATTGACGGCAAAAATTACTTGCTCGAGTTCCCGATGGGCGTGTTTCCCCCGAACCGCGTTCCGATTCCCTAAGCCGTTAATGTAGTAAATTCTTTTTATCTCGAAGGGAACGTTTCGACCTCCTTCGCCGATCACCAGACACCCGTCCGGCGAATCGTCAAAACGACTTAAATTCACATAATCAGCCCCTTTGATTTCAATCACCTGCCAATTGTACCAACTCACGGGGTAAAATAAACCATATGCTTTCTGTCAAAACCCTCCCCGTCGGTGATCTAGAAGCAAATTGCTACCTCGTTTCCAACGGCAACAAATGTATTATCATCGACCCCGGCGACGACGCCGATTTCATCACCGAAACTATTGCCAACGAAAAGTTGGCCCCCACCGCCATCGTCCTCACCCACGGCCACTTCGACCACGTCCTCGGTTGTCTCGAACTGAAACTAAATTTCGATATCCCGATTCTCCTTCATCAAAACGATTTGAAATTATATTCTTCAGCCAATCAAAGTGCCAAACATTGGCTGAAAAAAAATACTCTGAAGGTCCCGCCAATAGATCAATTTATTAAAGAAGGCGACAAAATCAAAGTCGGCAGCGAAACTCTCACCGTCATCGAAACCCCCGGCCACACCCCCGGAAGTATCTGCCTCTATCACCCGGGAGCGTTATTTACAGGCGACACTCTCTTCAAGGACGCCGCCGGCCGGACCGACTTCTCCTACTCTTCCCCCTCCGATCTGGCAAAATCCCTCACCAAAATCAAATCTATCCTCTCCGAACCCTTCCCCCTTTCGAAGGGGGAACCCAAGGGGGTAATCACCGTCTACCCCGGCCACGGCGAATCTTTTACTTCTTCCTCTGGTTAAGTTTATCTTTCTCCTCTTGGGAGAGTCCCTTATCAATCATCAATGCATTGAAGATATCTGTCGCTTCAGAAAAATTAGATGCCGGAATGACAAGTTTCTTGTCCGAAAAAAGAATCACCGCTTGTCCGCCCGTGGCCACTCTTCTATCATTACCTTTTCCTCCAGAATCATAATTAGAAAACCCCCCAGTAGCCAAATAAATTCTTGGCTTCGGCGGATAGATGCTAAAACCGGCAAGAGGCATATGGCCTCCGGCAGTCACATCGGCTGTAACGTGTTCTTTCTTTCTAGTCTGAACCAGTCCCTGTACCAGATTAAATTCAGAACCTGAACGGCCCAAACGGTCCAAAAGGAAAAATGAGTAATCAATCTTGCCAAGATTCAAATGCAAAAGTGACTCATTTACATAAAGCGGTGTCCCCTTAACCGCGCTCTCATAATAGAGCTCATCTCCCGGACGAAAGCCTTCGTCTACGCTTTTATCCGACCTCCATTTCCGTTTCGACCGATCATAATAACGGCTAAATTGAACAACGTCTTTTCCCCAACCATCGTCCAGCAAAGTCGCCGACATCATTATTCCCAGAAGTCTTTTTTGTTCATTAATCGGACCCAAATCGTTGGCCATGGCATTGAGAATATCTCTTCTATCAAACCTCCGGGCAACGCCCTTATCTATAGAATGTCGCATCACCAGAGCGTACTCAAATGGATTTTCGGTTACCTGTTTTAGAACATCAGAGTAAGTATTTTTATATGGAGGCCCTTCATGGCTTGAACTTCCATATCTCTCGTTTGCCAAAAGAAACACCAAGACCGGATAATTTTTCAGATTACTTATTTCCCATTTAAGATCGTCAAATAAAGGGGCCCTCCCCGGCTTCTCCTTTGGGGAACGTCCGGAACTTCGAAGATTAAATTCTACAACAGGTTTTTTTACCCGATCAGTTATCCTTCCAACAAGCTCGGCGGTAAGCTTTTGTCTTTCTGCGACATTGAGTTGGTCTTCTACTCTATGCAGGGTAGTCGCAATATCATACATATCTGCCGTATTCTCATATCCATAAGTTATCAATTCTTTTGTCACCTCGGCAGAGCCGTTGACGCCACCTCTAGCCTGACGCAAGATTATATTTGGTCCCGGACCTATCGATGGGCCTTTTCCTTGAGCTACTAGGAACGGGTCCTGATTGTCCCTTTCTATTCCCTTTGCCGTCCCAATCTGAACGAAAACGACACTTTTTTCCTTTCTGGACATTCTATCGTAATAAATCTCTTTGGAAACAACCGCCCGGTGGTGTTGATGACCGGCAATATACATATCTGGATGATCTCCTTCTGCAAGAAAGAGGTCGTCGTCTTCATTAAGAAACTGTGTTTTTAGTCCACCCTGACGATTAATGTTATCTGAACCTCCACTATTTGGATTATGGAAAATCTTGATAGTATAAGTCCTAGCATTATTCAAACGCAATTTTAAAAGCCCACCTTGAGTCAAAACAGGTAGGTACCTCCACCTATCCGAATCCATTGGATTATTTAAGTCAACCATAGGCATTAGACGGGACATCATTTCAACCGCACTAATACCAGAATTTCTCTTTGCCCATCCTTCATGGCCAAAATATCCATCAACTGCACACAAAAGTTTGTGAGAATAAAAATAGGGTCTTAGAATCTCAGCAGCAGCTACAATTTGTTTTCCAAATTCAAGTTCCACTGACCCCGGATGGTCAGAAATGCTAGGACATACCCCCTCAATAAAATCGCCGGTAATAAATCCAAAAGTATTATCTTCATCAAGCAATTGCAGGGTCCGCCTTACAGCCTCAAGATCTGTATATCTGGAAAACAAGTGCGTATCACCAAGAGGTACCAATCTGATAGGACCGCGTGTATTTATTGCCACCTCTACTTCGGGTCGCATTAGAGTAAGCTGTTCGTTAACAGAAATTAGTTGCCGGTGTTGCGCATCTAAACCTCCAAGAAGATTTTGGGAAGAAAAGCCTCGCTCATTTAAAAAAGTTATTCCGGGTTTTTCCTTTTCGGCTCTGCTCATTTCAAACCATCCTAACCGCATGCCAATCAAATTACAACTACCAAATTATTCACCCTCTCCATTTAGTCTTGGGCCAGAAATCACTTTGATTTTTTGAAGTGTAATTACTCACCACCGTCCTTGCCAAATTTTCAAAGTGCCGGTCCCATAGACTAAAATGCCTCGTTAAACCCCGTCTGGCTAATGACCGACCTTCCTCTCTCATCACTTCGAACGGACTTTCTCCACCCACTTCCTTGAAGCGGGGGTATTTTCGAAAGGCCCAGAAAGCACTCTCGTGAATGATTTCCTCGTCGTCTTCTGTCTCCCACGGTCCCACTCCACGACCAATGTGGGCCCTCGCCGAAAGCGGCACGATATTTATTGGTTGATGAGGATCTGTTCCGTCATAAAGAACACTGATGGCCACTCCTCTGATATGATGCCAATGAACTCTTATTGCTGGTACATAAAAAAATCCCCGCCCTTCGGTGTAACGCGGAATCGCCTCGGGTACAAAACCAAATTCATTCTTCCAGGCCCGTTCTAACCATCTTTTTTGGGAAAGACTCAAAGCCCACCGACTTTCCACCAATCTTAACGACTCTTTATCAAACATCCAGACATCTTATATCCCAAAATTCATCCCTTTTCAACCACTCTCCCAAAATTATTCCGGAGCTCCCAATATTTTCTCTACTCTTCCCCGCAATAAGGCGTATCTTTCCGGTGTCCATGCTACCTTTGCCCCAGTTGAGTTCATCAATCTCTCCCTATCGCTCGTCGTATCAAAAATGATCTCCGCCTCCGATCCAAACTGTTCACCGGTCAGGTCAATTATTTCTCCATTGAGTTCATAAGCGTAATGGTGGTGTTCCGTTGATTTTAGAAATCTCCCCCCGGGAAAATAATCAGATAAAACTAATAGTGTCACCGCGCATTGTCCCAAGGCAGGATTCTCAGGCGTCCAACTCGGTGCATCACCGGGATAAGCCGTTTCAAAAGTCCAGCTCGCTCTCACCGCCGCTTCAAACTTCCCCAGGGGTGTCTCCGGAGAATAAATCTGCTCCTTTGTCTTCATGAACGAAAGTATATATCACTTTTTCCACCTCATCGGCCGAGTTACACAAGACCAATTTCTGCCGCAGTTCGCTCGCCCCGTCAAATCCTCGGGCGTACCAGCTCAAGTGCTTTCGCATAATGAAGAACCGATCTTCTGGGAAAATCTCCTCAAACTTCCGCGCATGCTCAATCGCTACAGATAGTTTTTCAGCTTTCTCCTCTCCTAAAATAGGAGAGGATGCGCCTGTATGCAGGCGAGGTGAGGTATTCTGGGGAGGGTGAGGTGAAAACGTCCACGGATTTCCCATTGCCCCCCTCCCGATCAACACCCCGTCCGTCCCATACTTTTTACTTAAGACTTCCGCCTTTTGCCTTGAATCCACATCCCCGTTGCCCAGAAAAATAGTTTTCTCTGATCGGATTATTTTCGCCGCCTCCCCAATTGCCTCCCAATCCGCGCTTCCCTGATACAGTTGCTTGAAGGTTCGCCCGTGGATAGTCACCGCCGCCAAATCTTGAGTTGCCAAAAACTTCCACCACTCAGGATCCGCCTTATCGTAACCAATTCTCGTCTTCACCGACACCGGTATCTGTTTCCCCGTGGCACCGTGACACTGTGTCACCGCTTTCTTCACCGCCGCAATTATTTCTCCTGCCAACTCTGGGTTTTTTATCAACCCCGCCCCCTCCCCCCGACCAGCCACTTTCTTGGCCGGACAGCCCATGTTTATATCCACCCCGTCAAACCCCATTTTGACAATTAATTTTGTCACTTCAAAAAATGACTCGGGGTCTCCCCCAAACAGTTGGGCCACCACCGGTCGCTCACTCTCATCAAAAACCAAATCCCTCAACAATCTTTTCGCCCCATGAGTGATGCCGTCAGCGCTGACAAACTCGGTAAAAATTACATCCGGCTTGCCATATTTGGCCGTGATATAGCGCATTGGCGCATCCGTCACCCCATCCATCGGCGAAAGCCCCACAATCGGTCTATTTAAGGTATTCCAAAACGTTTTTTTCATATTTGGCCGAGCGGCATTATTCTCTCTACCCCCAACTTATCAAACTCTTTATCATAGGAAACGATCATCCAGTCTCCGGATTGTATCTTTGGCATTCCGGCAATTACGGCATCAATATATTTACACTTTTTAGACTCATAAATTGCGAGCGATTTTATCAAATCGTAGTCGTCAATGACTTTTAACCCGCCTAAATTCAATATTCCTCTCACCGACCGCAGCACCTCTTTCTTCGAAAACTGATAATAGGAACCCAGCGTCCAGACTATCTCAGAAATCACTATGGTACTGGTAACCGCATCAAACTTGTTTTTCTTTACCGCCTCCAAAAAAGTCTTACTTTGATCAAACATTTTTTGGTCTTCCCGGATCAAGACCCGCAAAAAAACATTGGTGTCAATAAAATAGGTCATCAAAATCTCTTATATTTCTTTTCAAATACCTCTCGGGCCCTAGCTATTGTTTTCTTGGATTTAGGTATTAGCTTACCCGCCATATCCAAAATATCTTCCTGCGGATAAATTTTGATATAGCCATCCCCCGGTTCGAACCTAGCCCTTCCATACAATTTCAATCCGAACTTTTCCCTCAAGACCAAGGGTATCGTTATTTGCCCCTTTTGCGTAATTGTTCCTGCGTACATAAAGTAATACTACCATCAAAGTAATACCATGTCAACCCCCCTACAATCCCTACAAGGCAAGGCCTTGAAGGATCTCTGCCGCTTCTTGGTGAGGTAATCGTATCCACCTCTTTTTCTCTTCGCTATATTTTTCTATCCGGTGATATTTCAAGCATTTCTCATCATCTGGTCGAAAAACAATTCTTTTCTTTTCCTCCCCTTCTTCGATATCCGCCGCCCACATCTCCTCCCAATGGCCCCTCCCTTTCCTTCCTCCCACCTTGACTCTTACTTTTTCCACACTGGCAGTGCACCCTTTCCTTAGATGTTCCACCAATTCCTCCCCCAGCATCCACTCCCGTTCCCGCCAATCAACCTGTCCTCCCATTTCCGTCATGCTGTCTCTCGCTTCTCGTTCTCAATAATTCCCCTTTGAACCAGTCCGTTCCTGATTCCACTCACAAATTTTCGTAAGCGCACTTCATCAACTGACTCGATCATCGCGATCTGCTCCCGTAAATTTTTGACCGCCCACTTTGTATCCGTCCAAACCATCACTACCCGAAGGTGTCTCGCCAACATCATCCCGGCTCGATACGCCGGATCATCGCTTTCAACACCCATAGCCTCAGGCATTTCACTTATTTGAACACCTGAGTCCGCCATCGAATCTCCAACTCCTCGCAAAAAGATTCGTAGCGATAACGCTTCATCTCCTAGCATCAGCGCGTATTCTCCAGCCATCCCAAAAACCATATCGAACAAGGCCCTCCCCCGATTGGCCGTCGCCTCGTCGCCACCCTGAAGTGCCACGGCCAAGGCGATCACCATCTTCTCCCCCAAAGTCTCGAGATAAACCCGTCCACCCCTTTCCCGCTGTACGTCCCGAAGCCACAACTCCTCACTCGTTAAATATTTCCCCAATACCTCAGACTCTTTATGTTTTATCATAGACACCGATTCTACCACCAATTACTTTGCGCGCCATTTTTTCCGCCCCCTCCCGCGATTTCGCCACCGCGAAGAAGCCCGATCGGTGACAAAAAACAGCTGTAGCGATACCGGATTTATCCGCCAATGCCTCATCTGTCAGACCCCTCCATTCCACCGGAAAACTAATTCGATCATTCCCAAAACTATCGTCATTCGATGCCGCCTGAATACACCACCTTGAGGTCCCCTTGTCAGGGAAAATTACAAACATTATCTTCTCGTACCGGCTCACCGCCCTCGACCATGGATAATAGGTCGAGAGAACCAACACGGCGGGTTCCCCCTGAGCCATTATTTCAGCTTCCACCACCCCTTCCCCCTCAATGGTCGCCTCCGCCTTTTTTATTTCCCCGGAAAGGATTTGGCTGGCTATGTCCACCGCCCGCCGAAACGACTCATCGTTTCCACCACCTTGATCGAATTCGCCCAAGGTCCAAATGGCATTGGCGATCGTGTAGTCAGAAATACCGGCAATCAAAGGCGTACTCAAATTGACCCCGTTATCAATCGCGTCGATCGGCATCACCAATTTCTTCTCAACCAGGACCGCCGCTTCCTTGGAAGTGATTTCCCCACCGAAATGTTTCCACATCAGGCCAAAGGCGGCGTAGGGAATTCCGTTGGGCCGCTTGCCGGCTCCACCCGGCTGATGGTGATCAAAGTGATTCGTCTTCACATCGTAAACTCCTCCGATATCCACTACCATTTCGGCCTTCTCAAAAATCTCTTTTTCTCTGGACCGAATTATCTCGATTTGTTTTCCCTCTTTTTTGGCCCACAAACTCACCACCGCTAGAGCAAAGACATCATCGGCATGGAAAAACCCATCATGAGTCGAAACCGTCATTGTATTTTTCACAAAGTCTTATTTTACACGAACTAGAAAATTTTTCTTAGCCTTTCTTCATACTTCATCTCTCCCCGGTCTTTGTAGAAAGTTATTTTCGCCAATCCCCTTTTTACCATCATTTCGTTTACCAACTGGCCTTTTTTACACCCTTCGGGATTTTCGGTTAATCCGGGCTTGCTCTGGTTATACGTCAAATGCATATAATTGTAAGGTAGGAATTTCGGTTCATTTTCACAATTTACCCACACCCAAGCCAAAATTCTCACAAACCGTTCGTCTTGATATCGGTCATACTCCAGATAAACTCTTTTATCTTTAATAAGCTTAGCTAAATAAACCGAGGCTTCCTCGAATTTATTCTCGTTCTTTTCTGGTGCATTTATCCCTACCAGTCTTACTGATACACCATTCGTTAATACGAATGTATCTCCATCAGTTATTTCTCTCACCATTGCCCTAAATGGCTTCGCCTCCAATTCTTCGCGATAATCTTTGATCTTATTCAAATCATTAAATTTGTTTACTCCCAGAGCCAACATTATCATCACGAAACTTATCCCCACATAGGGCAATTTTCGCCTCATCAACCCCTCCCTGGAAATTTTTACCTTTTTCTTTCTTTTCAACACCCACCTTTAGCTTACCAAAAGTGGGGGGTAGTGGGCGCTCATGGAGTCGAACCATGTACCTCGGTCTTATCAGGACCGCGCTCTAACCAGATGAGCTAAGCGCCCAAACGAAGCTAATTTTACCAAAAAATGCGCTATATTGAAACTAACTAGTCTAAATCCATTGCCATTCTGGCCATTTCTTGGTCTACCACCCATCGATTTATCGCTTTCGCCATTCTCAATTCCTCACTATTTCTGGCATCCGCGATCAATCTCCCAACCCTAGTTACGTTTGGAGAGTAGATCACCGCACCATAAGTTACTTCTCCCGGTTCCTCGTACTGGAAATATCCCTCCGGCACCAAAATCGGCCTTTCCATCTCGCCCCGAATCATTTGATCCACAAAAAGATTCGCCGTCAAGACCAAGTCAATTTTCTCAGGCATTTCATCGTCGGAGGGACACAATTCCTGCCTATCTTCAAAAATTCTCCGACAAGAAGGTAAACTCCATCTCTCATTATAATAAGAATACCTTCCATCTCTTGAATATCTAAAATTAATCGGCTGCCCATCTTTTCCTCTAGCCATTGCCGTAATCATTATGTCTTCCTTTCCCAGATCAAAAAAAGAAAAATGCCTCAGGCTAAACACCTCGTCCCAGTCTACCTTATCATTCAGAAAAGACATCCCCATAGTTGCAAATACATCGCCATCCCCCGCGTCCCATCCTACATAAAACAATTTTCTGGTTCGGTCAAAATTATACTTCACCAGCTCCCCAGTTTCTTCATTCCCAACCTGCCACTCCGGACCGGTAATCGCCTCAAAAAGCCTCTCGACATTTCTTATCATACCGATAATATATCACTATAAATAAGTAACTACCATGGCCCTCTCTCCGGTATTCAGGAGAGAGACGTCAGTACTCTGACAGAGTGAGGGGCGAGGTCCCGAAAAACCTTCCGAAAAACAACGGCTTTACAAACAAATGATAAATGAGAAATAAATTTATCGTCATTCCCACAGCCTGTCCGCCTCTGGCGGAAAAGTGGGAATCTATTCAATATAGATTCCGGGTCAAGCTCGCCTCGCTGCGAAGCGGGCCCGGAATGACATTGTCCTCTGAAATGTGACAGGAAAGGTGCTTGGTTTGTTTAAAGAGTCCCGCGGAAATATCAATAAAGATATCTCAGTCCCGCTAAGCGGGAAAGCAAGAACTCCGGCGTAGATCATCGGACGTCGTGCGTCCTACATACTCCTAGAAAGGAGGTGATCCATCCGCTCCTTCCAGAACGGATACCTTGTTACGACTTAGCCCCCATCGCCAGTCTTACCTTAGGCGCCCCTCTCCCCGCTGAGCGGGGTTGAGGGAATCGACTTCGGGCACTACTGACTTTGTTGACTTGACGGGCGGTGTGTACAAGAAATGAGAACGTATTCACCGCAGTATTGCTGATCTGCGATTACTACCAACTCCCCTTCATGTGGGCGAGTTTCAGCCCACAATCCGAACTGAGGTCGGGTTTATTAGGATTAGCTCCAGATTACTCTTTCGCGACCCGTTGTCCCGACCATTACGCCATGTGTGTGGCCCTGGATGTAAGCGCCATGCTGACTTGACATCATCCCCTCCTTCCTCCCCACTAAAAAAGCAGGGCAGTCCCGTATGGATATTTAACATACAGCAGGGGTTGCGTTCGTTACGATACTTAAATCGACGCCTCACGACACGAACTGACGACAGCCATGCAGCAGCTGTAGCACCATCCTTGCGGATCATCTCCTGTTTCCAGGTGACTAAAACGGTGTTATTTCAAACCCAGGTAAGGTCTATCGTTTTGTTTCGAATTAAACCACATGGCACGCTGGTTGTGCATTTCCCCGTCAATTCCTTTGAGTTTTAACCTTGCGGTCGTACTCCCCAGGCGGAACACTTAACGCGTTAGCTTACGCCACTCCCTTACGGGAATAGCTAGTGTTCATCGTTTACGGCTAGGACTACAGGGGTCTCTAATCCCTTTCGCTCCCCTAGCTTTCGTTCATCAGCGTCTGGAAAACCCTAGTTATCTGCCTTCGCCATTGGTGTTCTTCTTGATATCAACGGATTTCACCCCTCCACCAAGAATTCCGATAACCCCGAATTTCCACTAGTTAATTAGTTTAGAGGGCATTTCCGGAGTTGAGCTCTGGTCTTTAACCCTCTACTTAATAAACCGCCTACGATACTCTTTACGCCCAGTGATTCCGGATAATGTTTGCACCCTACGTATTACCGAGGCTTCTGGCACGTAGTTAGCAGGTGCTTTCTAATAGTGTACTGTCATTTTGTTCATTCACTACCACAGTGGTTTACAACCCGAAGGCCTTCATCCCACACGCATTGTCGCTGCGTCAGACTTTCGTCCATTGCGCAAAATTCCCAGTTGCTGCCATCCGTAGATGTAGGTTCCGTATCTCAGTAACCTTGTGGGGGGTCGCGCTCTCACGCCCCCTAGCCGTCATAGCCTTGGTAGGCTTTTACCCCACCAACTAGCTGATAGCGAATAGGCTCATCTCTCAGCGGGCAGTTATGCCCTTTCTTCTTACGAACTTATGCGGTATTACCCCGCCTTTCGGCGAGCTGTTCCCCACAAAGAGGTAGATTCCTATCTTATACTCACCCGTCTGCCGCTGTTCCACCCTACTTTCTTGCGATTGTAAGATTTCGCCGCTCAACTTGCATGCTTAAGGCACAATGCCAACATTCATCCTGAACTAGGATCAAATTCTCAAAAAAATTTTCAGAGAAAATTTTTGCAGTCCCGAACCGTACTTTGTTCTGATTCGGGGCAAAAAACTTTCTGTTTCGAATTAACCTTCCTGTCACATTTCAAGTGACAAAAAAATAAAAATCTTCACTTGTCAAAGTGCACGGGCAATTTTATCAAATCCAGCCTGAATAAACAAGTCTTAAGGTTATGCCTTGTGCTCCAAATCGCTGACTTCCTTCTTCAGCTCCTTCACTTCTGCCTCCAGCTCCTGCTGGTGTTTCAGGTTCCTCTTGATCAGATACTTGATAACAAAGGTAATAGCGAGAATAAGGACAAGAAGGTAGATGGAGAGCATCACCGGAAAGACAGTAAAGAAAATGGTCCCGGTAAGAACCTTCCCGGAAGCACCATAGGCAGCCGAGAGATCGGCGCGGTAGCGACCCACCAGCCACCTGGTTGGAACAGTATTTTTGAAAAGTTTACTGGCGTCAGGGAAAATATTCACCTCTTCTAGAGGAAGCACGGTAGTGACATCTCCAAGCATATTGGTGATGGTAATTGTGCCGGTCGGGCGGATATGAGTCGGTGAAGTGTTCTTAATAGCCGTAGCAATGTCGATGGGTCCGTTCTGAGAGAAATTAGGAGCAAAGAACTGAACCAGACTGGCAGTTTCAGTGTAGTCCCCGGGGACAACGATGTAGACCAAGCCAGCGATGCGGGGGGAAATAGCTGATTGACCGGCTTTGTCGGGAACGGTAGCAATGCTGGTATCAGCAGTTGGCTCAAAAATTATGGCCGCATAGTGACCACCAGGGAGAGCGTTCTTCGGGGCGGTGATTTTGATCTGCATCTCCACCTTGCCTTGGGCGGGGACGGCGAGACGGTCGTAAGGCAACCTGAACCAAGTAGCGGCCGCATATTTAGAAGGCAACGCCAACTTGTTCTCAAGGAATTGAGGTTTACCATCAGCAGAAGTGACGATAAAATTGGCGACAAAGAGTGATCCCACGACAGGAGAGCTCCCCGTGTTCATCAGCTTTAGAATGATATTTGTAGACTCGCCCGGTTTGAGATCGTGTTGTTGACGAGCCGGAGCTATGGTCATGGCTGTGGCAGTCTGGGCAAAAGCGGAAATGGGTCTCATAAGACCAATGAGTCCCATCAGACTCACTAGACCTATGATTGAGAAAATTTGGGCAGTTTTTTTCATGGTTCTTTATGTATTTTTAGAATACTGCGGTGGCGGTGTATCTCACCTTGTTGAAATAGTAACCGGAAGGCTGGGTGGCAGTGACGTCGATGCGATAGCAGACATAGACCTGGGATGTATCAACCGGCCCGGCATTGGTCATAATAGTAACAGCAGACTCGGGAGTTTCTGCGTCAGGAACTTGTTTGGCGTTATAATTTGCGGCCGAATCGTCAAACTCAAAAGAAGCTTCACTCACCGTCACCTCTTCCAAAGAATAACCAAAGCCGGGGTAGCTAGTAGGACTCGAGGTCCAATCACGCAAAGTCGTTTGGTCACAACCAGCAGCACTACAGGTAGTGTCCTGAATACAACTGACCGACTCTCCCGCAGAGGCACCGGTACAAGTAACGCCGTTCTTCCCCATCTGGTCGTTTTCAATGATGGTGACGGCATAGCCGCCGTCAGCATTGGTACTGACCGTCAGAAGTTGTGAGGTATTATGAGTAGCCGCAAGATAAGTCGGAGAAATCGTTCCCCAAGGGACAGAGTAGGCGGTCGTATCCGGACTGCTGGCTGTACGAGTTATGCCACAAGTACCGGTTGTTCCGGAGTCAGCAGTGACTCCGGCGACAGAAAAAGAGAGAGTCTCATCAATGGTGGCCGAGACAAGAACTCCTTCGATTGGGGCGACGGTGATGTCGGTAGTATCGAGAATAACGCCGGCACCACCCGGATCTCCGTCATAGGTCGAAACGGTCCACTGATAGACATCCGCCGTCCCAGCCGTGTGGCCGGAAGAAATTGCAGCAGGGTTAACCAATCCCGGAGAAGAGTCGATGGCAACGGTGACGGTACCGGCAGTACAGGCGGCCGTAGTTGTGGCATCAATGAAATGACTGGAGCCGGAACCAGCCGTGATGGTTTCGGTCGCATTCCAAGAACAGCCTGTCCCCCCGGAAACAGTCACGTCCGCAGCCGCGATACTGTTGAGATCCCAACCGTTTAGCGCGATAGTAGCTCCAGTATCTGGAGCGCCGTCATTGCCACCACTAGCTGGATCAGGGATAGTGATACGAATGTAGCCGTTAGCAGGGATCTGGCTAGCGAGAGTGAAGGCGACCGTGACGGCACCGGATTGGGTAGCATAGACATTCTGACCAGCAGCCGCCCCAACGGTGAGGGGAGTGTTCAGGGCAAAGGTGTCGGAGTCAACAATTCTAGCGACGGTACGACCACCGTTGACACCGACAGAAACCCCGTCATTGGGGAAGAGGTGGCTGGTATTATTGTCGGAATTACCCGAAGTGGCGATATCAATAGTGGAGTCGGCGGCGGCATGAGTGCCGGTAGTTTTGGCAAAATAGGAGAGACGGGAGTTACTTAGAGTGACGGAGGCGGAGGTCAGAGCGGCTGATTTTACCAACCTTGGCTTCACCAAAACAAAAACGGACACGACAAGAACCAAAAAAAGAAGGGCGATTAACTTCTTGCTAACAAATTTCATCTCTAGATGTATTTATGAACCTCTTACAATCCCATGTCAAGTGTCAGGTCCTCTCCTGTAAAAACCTGACCCTCATCGCCGAATCTATCTGCATCACCCGACGAGCTATCTTTCCCCATGACCCCTGATCCACATCTTCACGGGGGTCAATTAAGAGGCGCGACAGATGTCTCGTATTATCCGGAAAAAAGGTCGACCCTCGTTCCTGATATGGCACCATCCACTCGAACCCCTCAACCACTACTCTACTAGCGGGCATTATCTCTGGCATCGAGAAATCGCCATCCTCAAGTTTCATCAACCAAAGGGGAATTGTTACTCCCATGTCCACCGGCACGCAATACTCAAATCTGTTACTGACCGGAACGTTATCTCTAATTTTAGCAGGCAACTTTTCCAAATTACCGCGGCTATCAAACCAAATCCCGCCCCTCCTCTTCCACATATCATTTTCATAATCCAAAAATACACCGGAATCGCCTGATAACCTAGGCCATAGCGCTTGTATCCCCAAGGCGACTCTATTTTCACCACCCTCCTTCTCAATAATCTTAAGACCAAACGGTTTAAACGTCCCCCCATCAGACAGCTCCCATTCCAAAGACATTCTTGTTATCAGGCCGTCGCTTGGTCCCTCCACCTGAGAATAAACAAACTGGCGTCCCTCGCCGTCTCTGACTATGAAACCCCCTTCGGTCCACTTGACATAGGCGCCCCTCTCCCTTGAAACCAATATCTTTTTCTCAAAATAGTCAGCGGAGTGACCTTCAAAATACTCACTAATCCACGAACCAAGCTCGGCTGTTTTATTCATGGCTTGTTTATATCACAAAGTTATGAGTTACGCGATCACTCCACCGCCCAGAACCTCGCCATCCTCACTATAAAAAACCGCCGATTGTCCCGGCGCCACCCCCCGTTGAGCCTCCCCCATCTCCACCACGACTTTATCCTTTAGCCTTTCTACTTTTGACTTAATTAGCTTCCCTCCATGTCTTATTCTTACGAAGCACAGCAGTGCTGAGTCCCGAATCACATTCGGGACCATCCAATTCACTTCATCGACTTCAAAACTCTGTCTTTTAGTTTCCTCTCCCACCCCCACCACCAGCTCATTTTTCTTGGCGTCCTTGCTAATCACATAAAACACCGGCGTCCGCGTGTCACTGTGGCCCTGCCTGCCCGCGTTACTACGCAAAGCGTTGTAGGCGGGTGTCACTGCGATTTTTCTCTGCACCGCAGGAAAAATGTCCCACCCACCCCGTTGTCCAATCGTATAAAACCAAACCCCATCGTGAGTTCCAATCACCTCACCGAAAATATTTTTTACCTCGCCCTTTTTCACTTTCAGTCGGCGGGCTAGAAACTTTCGCGCCTCGACATTCCCGACAAAACAAATTCCCTGCGAGTCCGGTCGGGTCGCCACTGACAATTCCGCCTCAAGCGCGATCTTTCTCACCTCACTTTTCTCCAAGTCCTCCAAAGGAAACAAAACATGCGCCAGCTCCTTCTGTGTCAACTTCCACAAAAAGTACGTCTGATCCTTTTTAATATCTTTAGGTATCTCTAAAGATAATCCCCTTTCCCCTCTACGGTACTCAGGAGAGGGGGAACCGCTACTGCGGTGGGTGAGGGGTGAGGTAATTACTCGCGCGTAATGTCCCGTCGCTATATACTCAAAACCATTTTTCAGCGCCCAATCGAGAAACAGTCCAAATTTTATTTCACTGTTGCACAATACGTCCGGATTCGGTGTTCTCCCCGCCTCATACTCGCGATAAAAATAATCCACCACTCGACAGTTATATTCCTCTGAAAAGTCGAGGGTCACAAAGGGAATCGAAAGTTCCAAGGCCGTCTTCAGAGCCGCCTGCTTGTCCTCATCTGCTCGGCACCCATTCTTCTTCATCCATTCTTTTCTCAAGGACTCCTTCTCTTCCACTGAATACTGACTACTGGCTACTAGATACTCTTCCTTTGGAGGCCAGCAATACAAATGTACTCCCACCACCTCATACCCCGCTTCCTTCAAAAGTAATGCCGATGTCGCCGAATCCACTCCGCCGGATAGTCCGACTGCCACTCTAATTTTAGCCCGATTCATGGGCTAATTCTACCACACTACTTCACTTCCCAAGACTTTCAAGTTGTGAGATAATAGCCTCATGAAAATCACTCTCCTCACAAACTTTGATGCCATCGAAACTATCCGCATCAAGGACGAGGCCGAAGTCTTAGGTCACCAGCTTACCATCCTCGATGCCCGCGTCAATTACCCATCCATCCAAAACAACAAACTTACTGTCGAGGGCCTAACTGACTCCAAAGTCGATCTCGTCATCGCTCGAGGCGTCATCCTCGGTATCAAAGAAATTGTCGCCGTCCTGTCTCACCTTCGCGCTACCGGAACCAAGGTCTTTGACAATAACCTCATTAGTCTTAACTACAGCATCAACAAAGTTACCGATCTGATGAAGCTCGCTCTGGCCGGGGTCGCCGTCCCCAACACCCGTCACAGTCATGATTTTGAAGATTTTCAAAGCCTTGCCCAGGAGCTTAAATTTCCCCTGATCATCAAACCCACCAGTACCGGCAAGGGTGCTGGTGTCGTCAAAATTGAAAACGAACAAGAGCTCTTTGACTTCACTGCCCGTGCCATCCGTGATGAGAGGACAGCCAAACGCTACGTTATGCAAGAATTTATTCCCTATATCCACGATCTTCGTTTGCTCATTATCGGCGACCACACTTACTGTATGGAACGTATTCCACGACCGGGTGATTTTCGAGCCAATTTCTCTCTCGGTGGTAGCGTCGAATTATTCGAGCCCTCAAACGAAACCATTGCTCTCGCCAAAAAAGCTCTCCAGGCGACTGGCATGTCTGTCGGTGGTGTCGACGTTCTGATTACCGAGGATGGTCGCCAATACATTCTTGAAGTTAATCACAACCCCGGCTTTGAAGGTATGGAGCTGGCGACAAAGGAAAACATCGCCAAGATCTATCTTGAGCACGCCATCAAAGAAGCCAAATAAAATGAAAATTCTCGTCGTCGGTCTGGTGAAAAATTCCCAACTAGTCAGGCTTCAAGTCGAAGCGGAAAAACTCGGCCACCTTGTCGACGGCTGCTACGCCAGCGACCTTGTTATTCAGGCTTCACCAAAACATTTTGAGCCGCTTCTAAAGAATAAGAAATTCTCCGACTACCAGCTTATCTATCTTTGGACCGTCGGCAAAAGACGCTACGAATGGTACGTCGCCGTCAATTACACCAATAAGAAATACGGTTCCATCATCGTCAACGGAAAAGTCATCGACCCCGCTTACCAACACTACCTCACCCCCGCTTCGGAGTACGAAAAACAGACCGAAAACGGCCTCAATTACCCCACCTCCGCCCTCATTTTCAACTACACCGGTTTCGAAGCCGTCAAGGACAAATTTCGTTTTCCCCTGATTATAAAAACCAGTACCGGCCGCCAAGGCCGCGGTGTGTTCAAAGTGAATTCGTCGGAGGAACTAGAGAAGGTCATCAAAGAAAACAAGGAGGCTTCTCCCGCTTTTATCATCCGCCAGTTTATCGAAAACGATGGCGATGTTCGCATCTTCACTGTTGGGTACAAAGCCATTGGGGCGATGAAACGCACCCCAAAGATCGGCGACTTTCGAAGTAACATCAGTCAAGGTGGCGCTGGAGAAAACTTTGATTTATCAAAGAACCAAGACGTGAAAGAAATGGCCGAGAAAATTAGCCGGTTGACCCGGACCGAAATCGCCGGCGTCGATATTATGATTGAAAAAAATACCGGCAAACCCTACATTCTGGAGATCAATCCCGGCCCCCAGTTCACCGGTTTCGAAAAGTACACCGGCACTAACGCCGCCTCCGCCATCATCCGCTACTTCGAATCACTAAAGAAAAATTAGTGAGGCAGATCCCCACCTCTAATTGAGTTCCAGAATTTTTCCAAAGAATCCACGGGGATCATCGCAAAGTCTGACTTTGGAACTTCCTTTCTTTCGCTTCTAGCCCTTCCTCTATCTACTCTGATTTTTGTCCTTTTTACAAGCTCTTCAGCAGACATGCCCCCATCGATTGCTAGCTCGGTCAAATCTGCCAATAACTGTCTCAAACCACGAGACTGGCTTCCATCAATAGGTAATTCATCATCGTTTTTAAATCTTGGACATGTTTCCACAGAGACATTTTGTGCCCATATCTCAAAAGAGACTATAGCCTCTTCCCCCCAGACCGATACAACCCCCGGTCGTCTGTTTGGATGAGCTTCGGTATATTTTTTATTTGCCAATTTTTTAATCGCCACCTCACGATCCTCGGAATCTAGATTTGCTCCCGCCTCGGTCAAAATTTGCTTCAAATATTCCACATCCAACCCCTCGACCTTTGGCTGTTCACCTCGCGACAATACCACAAAATAACCATCGATTGCTCGATCGCGTTCAACTCGTGCCCAAGCTTCATCTTGTGAAAGGGGAAAGGTTTCAGTTTTCATATAGGTCTATTATACACTTCTATTTTTCAGAGACATCGGCGGCGTCCACTAGAAACTCGCGCAGGTCACGCCTACCAATAATTACCATTCGGCGCAGTTCTTTCCGATGAGTAATACTCGCCCTTGTCACGATTCTTTTCCCTTTCAGCCAGAAAACGAATCTGATCACTGGTCGCTCCTGCTCTCCCAAAGAACTCTTAAACTTTTTTTGAAGCAGGATATTTTCTTTGGTCAATAGACCCAATTCATTCGCCAACCTCTCGTCAATGCTAGTCGACAGAGCCCCCGTATCGATCTTTGCTGGTACACTCACCCGCTTCTTCTTTCCGGTCCGGATTTTAATCGTTTCAAACACTCCGATCAATTTCTTTTCGACCGTTGCCAATCGGACCCGGCTGGCGAACTGGCTGGCAAACAATGTTTTGGCAATTCTGACTCCTTTTTCCTCTGATTCCACCTCTAGGCCCTCTACCTGTTCCAATCGACGCTTCAAACCGATTCGATTGGCGATCTGGATCGAGAGGCCGGGTTGGTCATTTAATTCCAGAACCAACGGTCCTTTTTCCGAATCCAGCAAGAAGTCCACCGAAAGATAATTTAGTTTGGAAATAATTTGAGTTTGTACCGCGAGTTTAAGAATGTCGTTCCAGAAAGGAATCGCGATTCCGTTTACCTTTTTGTCAGTATCGGGCAAATACCGAATCGGCTCGTCTTTATAGACTCCGTGAGTCGTAATTCCCGTAGCGATATCTATCCCCAAGCCAATCGCACCCTGATGCAAATTTGCTTTTCCGCCAGACTCCTCGGTCGGCAAACGAAGCATGGCCATTACCGGCACGTTATTGTAGACAATCACTCGGACATCCGGAGTTCCTTCCACCGCCAACTTTCGAAACTTAGGATGGACCTTGACTCTTTCCTCCACCATCGCCACATCCGACAAATTATTTCTGGAGTACCGGCCCTCGATAACATCCATAGCGTGCAGACGAAAGTCAGCCACCCTCGCGACGCCGCCTCCGACGAGAGACCACTTTTCTACTTTAACTCTTCTTCCATGTTCCCCTCGCCGGTACCCAGGAGAGGGAGGCACCGCTATTGCGGGGGGTGAGGTGTCCTTCAGTTTTCTCTTTACCACCATGACGCCCTGCCCCCCCAATCCCCGAACCGGCTTGATAACGAAGCCATTTTCCAACTTACTCCAATCGAACCGAGATACATCCTTCCGATCGGACAGCTTTTTCAAAAGTCGCGGGTGAGGAATCTTTCCTAGGCGGAGCATCTTCTTCGTCAACAATTTATCGTCCGCCCTTCTTCGGGCCACCTTAAAATTCAGTCGCAGATAATCCGCCGCCCTCGCATTTATCCCCAAGATATCAGCAAGTTTCGCCATTTATACAATTTTTTTAAATCGCCAAATCTCCGACAAACGCAATCCCTTGTAACTTCCGATTACCCAGTCGGCCGCGAGGATAAGCAGTACCGAAGTTTCTGGGTGCAGCAGCACCCACTCTTGAACCGAGGCTGTTCCCATGAGTAATGAGGCCACGATGGCAATCACAATCGTTTCTCCCGTCATCGTTATTGCCGTCTGCCAAGTCCGCGTGATCTGCGCCTCAATATTACTTTCGGCTAGCATCACAAAAAGAAGGATTGGATAAATTCCCAAGCCCACCAGTCGGTCCAGACCCAAGCTGGGAGAAATCATCAACAAGGCCAGCACCGCCAAAACCACAATCCAGATCAAGACTGCCATGCGCGGTAGGTAGGGTAGCCTCACTTTTCTGATCAAAAACCTTCCCGTTACCGCCGCCAAAACAATCGCCAAAAACAAGACCAAACCGGCCAGAATTCCGGTCGAAAGAAAGGCCACCGAAACCAACGCCGGAATAAATATGCCAAACCCATTCAGCCCAATCACCTGCCGGCTAAAAGCGACCAAAGCCGCTGTCAGAGGAAACAACAAAAGCAAAACGATAGTATTAACTGATACACCGCGATTAACCGCATTCTTAATCCCCGCCTTTAGCGGGTTTAACCAAACTGGTGAGACGGTTTGATTATCAAGAGCCATCTCGATTCGGGACCGAGAGCCAGAGTCTTGTGAAACCACCTCCGCCGCTCTTACCATTCCTCCTCCAGTCGATGCCAGAAGCGCCACACCGGAGGCGAGCGCAAAAAGTAAAATAGACAGCACCACCAAGGCTTTTCTCATCACCCATATTATACCTTTTACTTCAGCGCCGCGTCCACCACCGTCTGCATATCCTTAAAGCCATATGCCCCAACAAAGGGTGTCGTGTTCACGAAGAAATGCGGCGTTCCCGAAAAACCCATCTTCGTCGCCACTCCCATGTTCGCCGCAATCCGATCGTCATACTTACCACCCTCGAGACAACCCTTCATATCATTGACACTCATCTGGTCTCTAAAGAACTCAGCCAACTTACCCGAATTCGCCTTGTCGTTCTTGACGGTATTGTTGATCAGTTCATAACCCTCACTCGTCATTAGTCTGTCATGAATCTGCCAGAACTTTCCCTTTTCATAAGCACAATACAGCGCCTTTGTCGCCAGTTCCCCATTGCCATGGCCGTTGGCATACATCCAAACAAACGCGGCCTTCCCGGAATCCACTAGTTTCTTCATCTCGGGAACCGGTGCGACATAAGTTCCCCCATCCGCGACCAGCGTAAACTGAGTCCCCATCTGTTTATTCAACGAACCATTCAAACCCCCGGCAACATGGCAGAACGGACAGCTCGGATCAGAAAACTCGACAAAAATAAGTTTCGAATTCTTATTTCCAAAGGTGATATTGTTTTTGTCACTGAGTAGGTCCTTTATCTCTGCCTTTGTCACTTCAGCTGCCGCTTTTTGTTGTTGCTGTGCCGGCTGTTGAGCTGTTGGCTGTTGCCCCGCAGCGGCGGTACCCCCACCCTTCAGATACTCGACCTGCGCCGAAAGACGACCGATTAGAAATGATGCCCCTATTAATAGTATGACCAAGACCACGCTGTAATTAATCTTTGGTAGTTTGCGCATTTTCTCCACCAACAACTCCGTATTGATGATCTTTTTTTCGTTTGCAGTTGATTTCTTTATCGTTGCCATGTGTTTCATCCTACAAGAGTCTTAATCACCCGTCAAGACAAAGTTAATAATTTTTCCTGGCACAAATATCACTTTGTATTTCTTCCCCTCCAGCCACCTCAAAACACCCGGCTGCTCCAAAGCCAATTTCTCTACCTCATCTTTATCGCTGGATACTTGATACTTAATACTTAATACTTTTCGTGTTTTTCCCTCCACCTGAACTACCATCGTCACTTCTTTTTCAATAATTTTCTCCGCCATCGGCCATTTCTGGGTATGGACCGAGAACTCTCCCCCCAGCCTCTGCCACAACTCTTCCGCTACGAACGGGACGAAGACCGCCAGGGCAACCACCATCTTTTTTAATTCAGCTACTCCCACTCTTCTCCCATCCTCAGTTAAGCCATTCAATGCTCCCATGGCCGCCGAAATTGCCGTATTGAACTTCATTACCGCCAAATCACCATCAATCTTTTTGACCAATTTATTGATAATTCCAAAGCTCACTTCGTCAGATTTTTCACCTTTAGCCACGCCTTCCGCCACCAAACGATATAGTCTTTCAATAAATCTTTTCACTCCCGTCAAGCTTCTTTCATTCCAAGCCATCGTCGCATCAAATGGTCCCATGAACATCAGATAGGTACGGGTTGCATCCGCCCCGAATTTTGCCGCCACCTCATCGGGGACAATCACATTGCCTCTGGTCTTACTCATCCGGTTCCCATCAGGTGCCAGTATCACTCCGTGAGATAGTCTTTTTTGATATGGCTCAGGTTTATCTTTTGGCACTACTCCCAAATCCCACAAAAATTGGTAAATAAACCGACTATAGAGAAGATGCAAAGTATTATGCTCATCGCCCCCGACATAAATATCCACCGGCAACCAGTAGTTCATCTTCTCCATGTCTGCAAACGACTTACCGTTATTGGGATCAAGGTAACGCAAGAAATACCAATCGGACCCCGCCCAGTTCGGCATCGTATCCGTTTCCCGTCTAGCCTTACCAGCGCATTTAGGACAAGTCGTTTCTACGAACTCCTTAATATTGGCCAAGGAAGATTCGCCCGTATCCGTTGGTTGATATTTTTCCACTTCAGGCAATTGAATTGGTAGTTGGTCTTCAGGGACTGTCTGCCAACCATCTTTGTCGCAATAGATCATCGGCACCGGCTCTCCCCAATAGTGCTGTCGGCTAAATATCCAATCCCGCAAATGGTATGAGACCGTTCTTTTACCCCAACCTTTTTCTTCAAAGTAGTCCATTGTCTTCTTCATCGCTTGCGTAAAATCCATTCCATTTAGAAAGTCGGAATCTATCATTGTCCCCCTATCTCCCGTATGAACTACATAAGGTCGGTGACCAAGCATCAAAAAGTCAGCATCTTCTTTCCATCTTTTTACTTTCCCGCCAGAAATTCCCTTTTCTTTTTCTGCAATTATTAATTCTTTCTTTTGAACAAGAAATTTGTTATTCCTGAATTCTTTCCATTCATATCCTTCTATATTCTTCAATACATTTATGTCTATATGAGTGTCAACTTCATCTTCAGGCTTCTTGATCGCCTGAAAATACTCATCAGGATTTTCTTGACCGAAGATGGGCCCAACCTGAAAGCCCAAGCTCGTCAAGTTTTCTTTCCACCATTCTTTCTCTTGTTCTAATATTGACACGTCAATATCTTCACACTCTCTGTATTCTTGACCAGCCTGAATCATAGCCCCCCATCCTCCGTGGATCATGAAAGTTTTATCAGCTTCTTGAGCTAAACTATTCAACTTCACGATAATCTCCCAATTTTTGTTTTGTCTCTTTGCATAGTAACCCTTGGCATTCTCGTCGACATACTCTCTTTGTGGCATGACCACAGGTGTAATCTCTATTCCAAACTTTTTTGCAAATTCCCAGTCTCGTTGGTCGTGTCCAGGACATCCCTGAACCGCCCCTGTTCCCACGGACATCAAAACGAAATCCGCTATCCAAATCGGAATCTCTTTTTTGGTTACATGATTCAGAGCATACAGACCCGAGAAAACACCAGTTTTTGTTTTGTTCAGCTCAGCTCTTTCAAAGTCACTCTTCCTCCCCGTCTCAGAAATGTATTTCCTAATTTCACCAACTTGATCATCACTTATTCCCAGCTTTCCATTTATTAAGTCTTTTACTAGTTGGTGTTCCGGAGCTACCGCCAAGAATGATGCTCCGAAATTTACCGGCGTCGTCGTAAACACCTTAATATATTCTTGTGGCACCGTGTCACCTTGAGGTACTCCGAAATCCCGCGTATTCCCGCGGGAGTGACTCACCTTAAACCTTATATTTATTCCTTCTTTCTTGCCTATCCAATTTATTTGGGCTGCCTTTACCTTCTCTATAAAATCGGTTCGTTTCAGTCCTTCGATCAATCGGTCGGCATACTTGGTTATTTTTACTACCCACTGTGAAATAGTCCTTCTTTCTACGCCGGTTCCGCATCGCTCACATTTACCGTCAATTACTTCTTCGTTAGCCAAGCCAATCTTGCATTTTGGACACCAATTAATCGGCATCTCCTCCTTTTGGGCCAGCCCCTTCTCAAACAGCTTGATAAATATCCACTGTGTCCATTTATAAAAAGAGGCATCGGTTGTGTTCACCTCTCGACTCCAATCAAAAGACAGTCCCAACTGATCCATCTGTTCCCGAAACTTCTGTGTATTATCTTTGGTTGCCTTCTGCGGACTTATTCCCGATCGAATGGCGTAATTTTCAGTCGGTAACCCAAAAGCATCCCAGCCCATCGGAAATAGGACATTGTATCCCTTCGTTCTCATATACCGGGCGTAGACATCCGCTCCCGTCATCGAAAAAGCGTGGCCTACATGCAAACCACTTCCCGAAGGATAAGGAAATTCGACTAGTACATATTTTTTCTCCCGCGTTTTATCAAAATCGACCGCCCGGTAGCCACCAAAATCGGCATAGGCCTTCACCCACTTCTTCTCAATCTCACTAAATTTATAGTCCTTCGCCATAGGCTAATTCTATATGATAAATTTAATGTATGCCTGAATTTATCGGAAAAGTTGTTAGCAACAATCTCATTTCCCTTCGCTTCCCGGAAGGGGGGAAACTAATTTTACTTAAGTGTCATCCGGGCCAGATCGTCAAGAAAGGCGACCTTCTCGCCTCCCTCGATCCGAAACCGATCCAGACACAACTGGATATTGAATTAGCTGATTTCCGCCGCGTCCGGGCTGAGTTTGACCAGCTCACCCGCCAAATTCCAGTAGCCAAGACCGAAGACGAGAAAACCAAGAAAGAAATCGCCCAGAGCAGACTCGACGTCTCGGTCAAATCAGTCGAGAAATACAAACTCCAGCTCGACTGCCTAAATCTCTACTCTCCCGCCGATGCCGTGATTATCAATACCGACGGCCTTCTCGAAGGCGTAAACATTACCCCGTCCGGTTTTCCCATCATTTTGGCTCCACTTGATTCCGCCGTTTTCGACTGTCTAGTTTCCGAAGATAATTTCTACCAGCTCCAACCCAACCAAAAAGCCAAGATCTCCCTAAAAAACGGCTTTTCCATCGATTCAGAGGTTATCTATCTTTCCCCTCAAAGTAATAGTAATGACACGTTTGCGGTCTTGTTCAAACTTCCCCGAATGGACCTAACAAACTTCCGTCTCGGCACCTCCGGAAAAGCCTCCCTCTAGGTGAGGTAAAATACACCTTAGTGCAAACCGTCATCAATGGGGTCCTGACAAATTACGAGGTCGTCAGCCCAAAAGCCAAATCGCGAGTCGTCATCCTCCACGGTTGGAGACAAAACGCCTCCCTCTGGCTACCTATCACCAAACTACTACCTGAAGACCACGGTTATTATCTTCTGGATCTACCCGGATTCGGGGGAACGAGAGACTTGGCCGCAAACTCCAATGTTCCCGAATACACCACCTTCGTAAAAAATTTCACCGACAAATTAAAACTCAAAAATTTTGTTTTACTCGGCCATTCTTTTGGTGGTCAGGTTGCCTGCGATTTCACCATCAAATATCCAAAACTGGTTTGCCGCCTTGTCTTAGTTGACGCCGCCGTCATCCGAACCAAAGGATTACTCACAAAAGCGAAGATATTAATCGCCAAGATCTTCAAACCAATCAAACTAATTCTCCCAATTGGTCTAATTAATCAAATCCATGGAAAAATAGCTCATGATTATTCTCTCTCCAATGATTATCAAAAGTCGGTTTTCCGACAAATTCTCAAATATAACCTTGGTCCCAAACTTCATTTAATCAAAGTGCCCACCGAAATCATCTGGGGCAGTGAAGACAAAGTCATTCCCTATGTGGGAAAGTATTTAGTCGAAAACATTTCCGACGCCAGACTCCACGTTATCTATGGATGCGGCCATTCACCCAATCTTACCCATCCCAAAAGGCTAGCAGACATCTTATGCAAAATCCTCTAAGAGCCCAACTCCACATTCTCCAGCTCGAAGGTTACGACTGGAAACGATTTACCAAGTGGTGGCTCAAACACCCCCTCACTTTTACTACTTCACAAAAAAAACCGCTGGTCTACACCTTCAAAGCAAAACTCATTTTAGTAGTCACCCTTATATTATTTATTCCCCCCCTCTTTCTCCGCCTCTCCTACTTAATACTTATTACTTTCTACTTAATACTTCTTCTCGAACCATTTCCATTATTGATTCTCTCACTGGTGATCATCAAACCCTACGAATTTATCCGTCGTTTTCTCACCAAAGAGACTTGTCGTCGAAGCGTCGTCGGCCACCCCCACCTTGCCGTCATCGGCATCACCGGCTCCTATGGCAAGACCAGCACCAAGGACTTCCTCTACGAAATTCTCAGTCATGCTAGTCAAACTCTGAAAACTCCCGAAAGCTACAACACCGTTTTTGGTATCGCCAAAGTGATCCAGATGCAATTACATCGCAAGCTCAATTATTTTATTTGCGAGATGGGCGCCTACGTCAGGGGTGAGATCAAAGAATTGGTCCATATGGTACCGCCAGACTACGCCATTCTCACTGTCATCGGCAGTCAGCACCTCGAACGGTTCAAGTCCATCGAAAATACCACTCTGGCGAAGTTCGAACTCATCGACGCCGTCAAGCCGGAGAATGCTCTCGCCAATCTTGACAATCAATTTATTTCCAATCAGCTCGAACTACCGGATTACCAAGGCGTCAAAACCTATTCTTTCATCAGCCCCGCTGCCGATTTTTTCATCAAGTCTCACCACCTCACAACTTCAGGGTCCAACCTTGAAGTTGTCCATCTGACCAAAACTTACTCCTTTGACACAAAGTTATTTGGCACCGGCAATCTAGAAAATCTAGTCGCCGCCATCGGCATGGCCTTCATGTTGGGAATTGATCCGAAAACAATTCAAAAATCAGTTCTTGAAATCACCCCCTCTCCACACAGGCTCCAATTAATCTCCCTCGGAAAATGTATTCTCATCGACAACGCCTACAGTAGCAACGAAACCGGTTTTACAAAAATCATCGCTGACCTAAAAAGTCTACCCGGGAAAAAGGCTCTCATCACTCCGGGAATTATCGAACTGGGGGACCATACCGAAGCCATACACGAAAAGATCGGCCGAGAGGCCGCCGGAGTCTTTGATCGGATTATCTTGGTCGGCCACTCAGAAAGGACCGAGAATCTAGCTCGGGGTATCGGCCAAAAAGTCAAGGCCGACTACCTCCCTAACAATTCCTCCGTCTGGCCCACCATCGATGCCCTAGCCAAAACCTACGACTGGATATTATTAGAGAACGATTTACCAGATAACTTCTAACCCATTTCCCCTCGCCTTATTCAAGGAGAGGGCGGCACCGCTACTGCGGGGGGTGAGGTGAATCGACTACTCATCTCCCCTTTTTTCCTTTTATCCCGCCGGTCGCAAACGATGAAAGAATATTAGTCTCAAACGACCGAATTAATCCTTGTTTCATCTCCCAATCGGAGATAGCCAGATCGACGAGTCGGCCCACCAGCTTGGGGAAAGGCAAGCCGGTTTTCTCCCAAAGATAAAAGGCGAGCGACCCGGGCATGGTATTTATTTCATTGAAGTAGACCATTCCCTTTTTATCGACTAGGAAATCAATTCTGGCAATCCCCTTACCGCCAATGCAACGGAAAAATTTTACCGCGCTTTCCTCCACTTCTTTGATTATCTTCTGATCCACTCTCGCCGGAATATATCTCTTAGCGCTGGCCATTCCCCGGCTCTTCCCCGCTTCCCCAATATATTTATCGTCAAACGAAAGAATTTCACCGCTGGCCACCGATTGTTCCGTCACCGACAATTCATAAGGATCATTTCCGATGATGGCAATATTCACCTCCCGCGGGTCATCAATTGCCTCCTCGATCATTACCCGGTTATCATAACAAAAGGCGACCTCAAGGGCATCGGCCAAATCGGCTTTTTTATCGACTTTGGACAGACCAATACTCGAGCCCAACCCGATTGGTTTTACAAACACGGGTAGTTTTATTCCGGTCAGATCTGGTGCTTCACCCTTGCCAATCAGCACATCCTTGATTACTTTTATTCCCAATGACTCCGCCGCTTTCTTGGCTACGAATTTGTCTATCTTTACCCCGCTCGCCGTCACTCCACAGCCCACATAAGGAATGTTGGCTAGCTCAAACAAACCCTGTAGCGTTCCGTCCTCGCCATTCTTTCCATGAACGACCGGGAAAATTACGTCTGGCTGGATTTCGCTGGGAAAGAAACCAAAGAACCACCTCGAAAGCAGTCCGAAATCGCGATCCGGCGAGAGAATCACTCTCTTACCCAGTTTTTCAGTTTTGATGAGGTCTTTATAGGTATCCGGGTTCAGATAGTTGTCTTTACCCAGAAACCAGTTGCCTTCTTTGCTAATATAAACCGGCATCACTGTGTGACCTGAGTCCTTAAGAGCATTCATAACCTGAAGCGCTGTTATTACCGCCACCTCATGTTCCGGACTCACCCCCCCATACACCACCATCACTATCTTTTTTTTCATATAAATAAATTATTCCAAATTTCTCTTCATTTTACCCTGCCCACCACCTCTCCTACCACCTCGATCTTTGCCCCCAACTTTTTATAGACCTCGATAATATTCGGATAGCGTCGTTTTAGAATCTCGGTTCCATGAATGATCGTTACTGCCGGGTCTGCCAAAGCCGCCAAGAAAACAGCCTTTACCGACTGAATCACACTCGGGGGTGTCACCTCACCTCCCCGAAATCTCACTGGACCGTTGATAATAATTCTCTGGGTATCGATCATAAAAATATCCGCCCCCATGGCGTTCAGTTCTCTGACGAAGTCGAGTCCCGATTCATACATCCAGTTTTGGATCAGGAGTCGTCCGGTCGATTTACTGGCGAGAACAGCAATGGGAGGCAACGCGTCTACCGGAAATCCCGGCCATGGTCTGGGAGTGAACTTGGGTAAATTTGGCGCCGCCAAGGGGAATCCCGACTTCACATCAATGATTAAGCCTTTCTTTCCCCTTTTGACAATCAAATCTTTACCTTTCCGGCCAACCACGATGTTGAACATTGAATACCAATTGATCATGCCATCGACGATATCCGGAATATTGGCCCCCTTAATCCTTATTTCTCCATTCGTCACCGCCGCTGCCACGATATAGCCGGCGATATCGATAACATCGGGCCGGGGAACAAACACACCCTTACCCAAAGTCTTTTTTCCTTTTACTACCAATCTATTCGAACCAATACCGGAAATAGACACCCCCATCTCACTAAGCAAATTTAACAAATCGGTCACATGCGGTTCGCTCGCCGCATCAAATAGCTCAACTTCGGATTTAATTCCAGCCGCATACATGACAAAATTTTCCGTCGCCGTCACACTCGCCTCGATCTGCCAAACCGTATATTTTTTAGCCTTGACTCTTGGTGCCCGGAACCGAACATATTTGCCCATTCGTTCAATCTCCACTCCTGCCTTTTCAAATACATTCGTGTGGGCCTCAATCGAACGCATCCCCAAATCACACCCCCCGGGAAGCGGTACTTCGGCTATGCCAAACCGAGCCAACAGCGGACCGACAAAGTTCAACGACGCCCGAAAAGATCCTCCCAATTCCTCATCGACGTGGTATGAATCCAGATTTTTACAATTGATTTTTAGCTCTCCGGCTACACTATCGGTGACTTCCCCCCCCAGTTTTCGAATGATCGAACACAGCTTTTGAATATCGCTAGTCTTAGGAACATCCTTATATACGATCGTCTTATTCGAAAGTACCGCCGCTGGAATCACCGCCAACATCGCGTTCTTGTTGGCAATCGGCGTCACCTCCCCCCTCAGCCTCCTGCCTCCAGTCACTTTGATTGTCTCAACCATTCCTAATACTCTACCAGATCGAGTCAACTATAATAGTATTATGTTCGCCTCCATCATCAGAATCGCTCTTCTGGCCGGCCTGGTCTTTGGCGGCTACAAACTTTACCCCCGCCTCAAGCCCGCCCTTCAGCCCTTTCTATCCAACCCAGCCGTCTTAGGCACCCAAGCTCTTGATCCCGTCATAAAAACAGTAAACAACGTCCTCCCCGAAAACCTCAAAATCCCCACCAATCAGGCGAAGCCTGATCTGGCTTCGCCAGACAACCCAGCCAATTCATCATCTGAAACCAATCAGTCGATTTCTACTAATTTATCCAATCTGACCAATTCCGTCATTGACGAAGTCAAACAAAAAGCCAGTGAAGCCGCCCAAAATCAAATCGACGCCGTCAAGAAAGAAACCAGCAATGCTTTCTGCACCGCCCTCGTCGAAACCATCAAGAAACAATGCGGTTTAAGTAATTAAACTACCAGTACCTCGGTATATCGGCCATCACTTTCAAGTTCCTCCCGTAAAACATCTTCCTGTTGTTTTTCTAATCCCCGAATTACAACTCGAATCTCAAAAATTCCCCAGTCATCTCGATTAATGCTTCTGACAATGTCTCCTCCTCGCTGGGTAATTACTCCGGTCAGATGATGAAGAATTCCCTTCGCGTTTCGACCGCGCACCAATACCGTTGTCAGCCCAAGATTTTCTTTATTAATTTTGACATTTCCGTGATCAAGCACAGAATCCAAACGCTCTATATCTATCTCCCCGTCCCCAATGGCAAACAGAAGCTCGTCAATATTCCGACAGCCCAGAAGTGATAGTAGCGGCGTAATCTCATCCCTAATATCACCGAAGGTCAGCACTCCCCTTGGCGCCAACATCTTGCGCGATTTCATCACCCCAAGTTCCACCGATTGCCGATAATCAACTTCCTCCAAAGCCTGTCGCAAGATCCTCCCAGTCGATCTGAAACACGCGCTTTCCCAGCTTCTATCAGAAACAAATGATCCAATTCTTTTCCCCGCTATCACTTCGACCGTCGTTCCATGAGGTACCTGAACCGAAGGAAGTTCATACTCTCCATCTATTTTTACAGCCACCATCATTGTGACTAACTTAGGATTAATGGCAGCAGCCACATCCCACAACGAAGCAGTCAGCGGCAACACTCTTACCTCGCCATCCGGAGTAAATACAAACTTCATCCGATATCCACTAAGATCCTCTATCCCCTTTTTTATTAGACTAATCACCCCCCAATTGTTAAACTCTTCCATTTCTCCGGTCATAATCACTACCTCTACGGCTCCAAAACCCAAGTTAACTACCTCCTTCAAGGCTTGATAGCCATTATCCGCCCGCACGGCTATGGTATCAGCCGACCTAGATTGGTCAATATTCCCTCCAAAATGAGCTCTCATTAGACCCAAACATCTATAGCAATCTTCCACCGTCCCAACCCTTATTCCGATACTTAATACTTCGCTGACACCTTCGTACCCATTTTCCCCAATAGGCCGTCCCATCTTTCTCCGTTTTTGATCTATCTGGCGTAGCCCCGATAAACGCCAGCCAATCTCGGCCTCCACCCCACCCCGGCCGGACATCGCTCGGACGTTATTACATAAAGCCGCAATATATCCCTCACTCCTCCTTGGGTCTCTATCCATTATCTCTTTAACCATTCTGTATCTTTCGGGGAAGCGGATCGGGAACGCCCCATCCTTAAGCTCTCTCATCACTTTCCACATTCCCAGAGCTTCGGCCATCCTGGCATAAATCTCCTCTGTCTCCCAAGCTTTTGGTCCCTGTTTTTCTACCGGCATATCACCCAAAGTTTCCATATTGTGAATTCTGTCAGCCAGCTTCAAAATCACCACCCGCGGATCCACAAAATATCCCTCCAAAACCTTCTTTATCGTTTCATGATCGCTTCCCACCAACCCCTCCGACTTAAATTTAGACACCCCATCGACCAAAAAGGCCACTTCATCTCCAAACATCTCTCGGATATCTCCCCAAGTTAGTTTGGTATCCTCCACCGCATCATGTAATAGAGCAGCACAAATTAGATCTTCGACAAATCGGCTTTCTTTGACAAATACCCACGACTCGATAATCCCCGCTACTGCCACACAGTGGTTGAAATACGGCTCACCGGTAGTTTTTCTTGTTTGCCCCTCGTGGGCCTTTTGCCCTACTTCAAAAGCCCTCTGAATCCTCTCGGACCAAAACGGAAACTCCTCTTTATTTTTTGGGTATTCTTGTTTTCCAAGTCTTGAGTTCTTGAGTTCTTGAGTTCTCGGGTTCTTTTCTTCCTGTCCTGCCATCTTGGCAACAGATTCTAACCCAAAACCACGCCAAAATCAATTACTATCGGCTATTCCAAATGTCCTCCGTCATTGCGAGGGGCTTCGCCTCGAAGCAATCCATCTAGATCGCCGCGGTCATTTTATTCCCTCGCGATGACATTCTTTCTCATCGCCGGGAAGAGCGTCCCTTCGCGGGCAGAAACGTCCTCCAGGAACCAGAACAATCTTTCCGAGTGCCCCCAACCGCAGGTTGGCGGCATACCATACTCGAGCATTTCCACAAAATCCGTGTCCATCATTTGTGCCTCCTCATCCCCCTCCTCGCGCGCCTTTTGTTGCTCCTCAAACCGCGCCCGTTGATCCATCGGGTTATTTAGCTCCGAATAGCCATTCCCGAGTTCCGAGCCGGCCAAAATTACATGAAATCTTTCGGTTAATTCGGGGTTTTCCGGCTTACTCTTGGCCAAGGGCGACATGAACTTCGGCTCATTGATGAGAAACGCCGGACCGGCAATTTCTTTTCGAATCAGTTTCCAGAGGTTATCAATCAATCTTGCCCGATTGATGTCCCCAGATAATTTCAGTCCCTTTGCCTTAACCACCTTCATCATCGCCCCGTCCGTGGAGGAGAAAATATCAATTCCCAACTTCTCTTTTATTATCTTGACGTAATCAATCTCTTCCCACTCGTCAGCCAAATCAAAGGCCATCCCCCGGCTGGTGAACTTGGTTCTTCCATAGACCTCGCTTGCGACATAGCGATACATCTCCTTAATCAGCTTCATTCCGTCGTTATAATCCGCATAAGCCCAGTACCACTCCAGTTGGTAGAACTCCGGTAGGTGCTCGTCGTCGATCCCCTCATTTCGGAAATTCGGCCCCAAAGTAAAAATTTTTTCAAAGCCCGCCCCGATCAGTCTCTTCTCAAACAATTCCGTCGAAATCCGCAGGAAAAAATCCTGATCCAGAGCATTCATATGCGTCACGAACGGTCGGGCATCGGCGCCACCGGTCGCTGATTCGAGAATCGGCGTCTCCACCTCGATGAAACCATGATCCTTCATGAATTTCCGGCTCGCTTCCCAGAACTTGCTCTTTCGGATGAATCTTTCCACCTTGTCGCGATTGACAATGAAGTCCAAATATCTTTTCCGAAACGCCGTTTCCGGATCTTTTAGTCCTACCCATTTCTCCGGCAACGGCCGCAGCGATTTTGTCAGCAATTTTATTTGCTTTACTTGCACCGAA
>Ga0265292_1000850_pt1 | contig 33290 bp, 28 predicted proteins | sample Munlanlewell296A_FD_189080 | JGI IMG/M metagenome (GOLD analysis project Ga0265292, IMG submission 189080) | Leachate microbial communities from a municipal landfill in Southern Ontario, Canada - Leachate well 296A | ecosystem: Engineered > Solid waste > Landfill > Unclassified | place: Canada... | reverse complement strand
AAAATGAACTTATCAGATAATCTGTATATGTTTCTAAGAGTTGCTTATTCATCTTGCCCTCTTATTTTTTCATTACAAACTTAGGCTTATCCTATCCCTATTTCACCTTTTTGCGTAAGGTGAGTTAGATAAGATACGAGAAATGAGTTATTAAAATTATCCTAATCTTTAATTGACTCACTCACCCTCTTCCATAAATCAGTCAGTCCGAACTTGGAGGCGAAATCCTCAATTAGTGCACGATCAATAATCTCACTTGAGTTTCTTAGAATGCTTTCAATGTCTGAAAGATGTTTAGCTGAATGTCCTTCGTTGTAAAATTCCAATTTTTTAATGATTACATACTCCGGTGGAGCGACATAAAGTACGCTGTTTCCATAAGGGACCTCTTTCCTATTGTCGAGTCCCCATCTCTGGAAATCATCTTTACCTACTAAATAAATATCTGCTTTGAAACCAGAATCATGATGAATCACATTAAAATGTCCTCGTTCCGACCGATTCATTTCATTCTGAATTATTTCTGCAGGCGGTAAATAAAATTGTTCTTTCGGGAACGCAGCTCTAAAAGCATCAGTATCTGTTGTCTTGATCTCAAGAACGATATCAACATCATATGTCAGACGTGGTTCACCATAAATAATTGAGGCGACTGAACCTGTGACAAAATAATTCAGCTTCAGCTCGTTTAACTTAGAAGTAAATATTTTAAACAAATCAAGTTCTTGCATTCAAAAATATTTCTCTTAGCCTGTTTTCAATTTGTTCGTTGGTATACTCACTGTACTGTAACTTAAGCCATGAGCGCTTTAGTTCTTTTGCGCAGAAATAAAGCAGAAGTGAGGCCTGTAATTTTTTTTCGGCTGACATTGACTTGAAACGGTTTTTCTCTTCATTCTCAATATAGACTTTCACGTTTTTGGTTTCTTCTATTTTTTCAGTTGACATCTCCGATCCATAACTTAAATTTATATAAAATAAAACTTTGAGGCGAGAAGGATAAATAAAACTCGGACTTGAGATATACCTTTTTCTTCAGTCGATCTGTCTTACTTTCTTAATTCCTCAACGCAGGATTTATTCTCTTCGAATTCTGAAATCTTAGTTCTGTTAACAATAATGCATCATTCTAACTCAAATGTCAGCATTCAAATCTTAACATGCAACACAGCGAGCGTTATTAAACCACAATGGCAGCAGCGATTTTATATTAATTAAAGAAATTTTGATATTTATTGAATGAACTATATCTCAGGGTGTCAAGTATTTTCTTCATGCTTTTAGATTTGCATTGTACAGTTTGCCAATATTTTTAATCTTGAATCTGTCATTATCTGATTTGAAAACTTCTGTTAATTGTTAAAACAATAGACTCATATCAGTACATCGAAATACGTAGTTCTAAGCAACTAAAAAAATTATTATTAACCAGCTCAAATGCAAATTTGGAACTGATTATGAGAAATGCTGATGAACTGTAATTTCCCGATGTTCTATTTAAGTGAAGGAAGTCTTTATCATTTAGATCTAAAACCTACTCTTTAACTCTAACGACATTATTTGAAGAACTATTTTTTTTGATTAAAATTTCAATGGCACTCTTGTAAAACCGATTATCAAATGTTCCGAATAAGGCTCCGTATAAAATCATAAACAATATTCCCAGCATTGGATCCAAAATGAAAAAATTACCAATACCTTTATCATCTTCAACCCAATTGCCATATTTTCCCGGTATCCTTTCCAAATAAAAAACAGTTTTCACTTCCTTAACAGAAAATCCACCGGGTTCGATCTCCTTTGTAGTATGGAAATAAATTCGATCATTCAAAAAAGTAAATAAAATTGTTAAGGCTATAAGTGATATAATTATTTTTTTTATAGAGAGACTTATTTTATATACACTCTCAACAATGACTGGTTCTTTAACAAATCCATAATACATTATAATCCCTATAGAAGAACCAATCTGATTTAAGAAAAAATCGTTGAAATCAAGATAGTGAGAAGACTTCTTAGTAAGATAGATATACTGGTATGTTTCATCTATTATACCTAGAAAAGTTACTATTAATAAAATCCTAATGACAAAGAATTTATCTTTCTTAGGATCTAGTGATATTGCTAAAAGTATTGACAATATTGCATACTGTGGGTAATGAACTATCTCAATCGGAGCAGTTATTAAGTATCTATATGATAATATTATTGTGATAAACACTAACAACCAATAAAGAAGAGTTGCGGTTTTTCTGGTACCTTTTATAAAACGATAAGCCACAAAAATTACAAGAATTATTACAAGGAAAGCTGCAAACTGGTAAACATATTCCCTCGGAAGAAATCTCCCATAAGGGGTTTCCATCCAATCTGTAAGGATTTCTGTAATTACAACATGATATTGACTACAGAATGCCCAATAAATAATTGCGATAATAAAAATCAGTGGTTTCGAAAATTTTATTTTCACTTACTCAATAATCGTTTTAAAAGATATTTCTCACAATAAATATCATTAATTGTTCATTGCTGCATATAATTGATATTAAACACCCTGAAATTAAGTATGCGAGGATCCCCCGGTACAATAATATTTTTAGATGAAGGAACAAGTTTTATTATATTATTCCCATTCTTTACGTTGTTTTTATTTTTCTTCAGATCTATTTCCAAAGTCTTTTTACTTAGCAGTTTATATTCATCTATTTTTTTCTTGTTCAGGTATACATTGAGTTTCAACGGCTCTCCCCCGCAGCTTGGACCCGGTTCAAGATCAAGTTTTATTGTCCCTAAATTATTATCGGAATTTTTAAATATAATCTCTGCGGGTTCTTTTCCAACCCATTGAAATGACTTGCCGTCATAAGTTTCAAATGGATACCAACCATCTCCAAGGTATATTTGATTTCTATCATTAGCTTTAATTATATCATATAATAATTTTTCGTTGTTCTTTAACGAAACATTAAAAACACGGTAATTCAAAATTCTTGGATCGGTACCAATCTTTTTATTTTCAGTACTAGTAACGAGTTTTATTATTGTTTGATTTCGCTTAGAAGTTATTTCCTTCGGCAAATTAATATCTATTTTCTCTCTCTGTTTTATTACTCTATTTTCAATTAGTGAATCAGCTATATACACTTGCAAATTGAGAGGTCGGAGATTACTTCCAGGTCCAGGTTCTAATTCTATTTCAAGAGTATTATTTAAGATATTATTATTGTTCAAAATAATTTCTGGATTATCTTTTCCAATCCACCGAAAGGTCTGATCCTCAAAATTTTCTGGTAAATTCCACCCCATTCCTAAAAGAATTCTATTTGAATCGGAAGGTGCAATAATATCCGAATTTCGAGGTAAATTGAATAGATCCCTGAATATCAAATCAATTCTGCTTTGGGGACTACTATTAAGCACTTTTACAATATTGTCGGAATACTCTTTAACATTATCAGTAATTTCTATGGCTCTAATTTCATATAGAAGATATCTTTCCTCAAGCGGTAACAGTGAATGGCCAACCAAATTGTTTCCAAAAAGATCTTTGCTTTCTAAAAATATTTTAGTGTTTGAACTGTTGTTGTTAACCAAAGAATCAATAGGGATATCAATTTTAGTTATAGGTGATTCAATAATGAATGTTTTATTAAATATATTTTCGAGGGTATTTATTCTTAATTGGAATTTTGAGAAATCGATACTTGGACCGGGGGCGACTATAAATCTAATAAACTTTGCTTTATTTGATATATTACTGATATCAATAATGTAATCCGATCTATCCTGACCGAGCATTTGTCTATCTCTAAAACTTACTATATTTTTTCTTTTAACAAACGATCTTCCTGTTAGTGGACTTTCGACCAGTTCAATGCGCCAGGGGTTTATCCTGTTAAACATTTGATATCGTTCTATTTTTAATAAAACCTTCTCCCTGGGATTTGATATTTTATAATTATTATAATCAGTAAAGGAGGGATAAAAATTGTATCGGCAAATTAATGAAGTCAAGTTTGAGTTTTCAACAATTTCGATCCCGGCGGATTTCATTTCCTGTTTAATATATAATGACCTGAAATCATCATCTGGAATATCAAAATAAATTTTGTTGCCGTTTTTCTTTATTATATTAAAAAGTTGTGTATAATCTAGCTTATCAAAAACTTCATTGATCTGTCTATTTTCTTTAGGCAAACTTACAATTTCAAAAAAATCATTTTTCCATATAGTTCTATTTGCTGATTTAAATAATGTTTTGAAAACAACATCATTTACGCCACCTTTTAATCTTAACAAGTAGTCTGCATAATTTGGATTTTTTTGAATGGGAACGTTGTTTTTAATAAACATATCATTAATAATAGTATATGTAAAAGTTTGTGGATCGTTTACAAAGATGTCAATAAATACTTTTCCAGGTAAGCCGGCTTGTTTTATATGATTAATAACTTCCAAAACAGATTCATCAATAATTCCTTTTTGAAGGCTTAAATTGTTGCCTATCCAATTTATATTTATACTGCCGTTAAACTCGGGTGGATATAACGATTTAGATGTTGCATTGTTGCTTTTTAAATGATTTTGGATACTCAAAATGCCGTTGTCATATATGACTTCCGGGAAATGAATATTATCATAATAAACATCATGTAACTTCCCTGCTCTTATAATATAATCTGAAGTTTGAACATTCTTACTGATATCAATTCCATTCTTATTAAAGATGTATGAAAAAACGAGGTTGTACAAATAATTTGGAATATTGAGGGATACATTATGAAACTGATTATTTTTCATATACTTTATAAAATTTGTAACCCTATCTTTTTGATTATATATTCTTGTATAAAAATCATAACCTAACGAGAGATTCCATACCAAATTTAATGAACCAACAAAAATGAAAAGTATAATCACGGATTTTCTGATAATCCTTTTTGATTTTGATAATTCAAAAATCCACAGGAAAAGAATTATCACAATTAAAAAAATGTTGGTATATAAAAATTTGTAAAAATAATATGGACTACCCCAAAAATACCGCATCATTATTAGGAATGGGAAAAAGAAAATAAAAAAGTATAAAAGAAAGTGTCTGCTTTTATTTGATATGCTACTTAATGCTGCCCAAATAAAGATACTAGTTACAATTAGTGCAAGAATTAAAGCGATGGTATTAATAGTATAATTAGAAATTATTATAGGCAATATTGAAAGAGTACCAGTCGAACCCGCAGGGTAAATTCCCCAATAGATCATCAACATTTCTTTGAATAAAGAAATTTTCCAACTTACGTTTGTTCTGAGAATTGCACTTATTCTTCGAGGTTCAAAGTAATAATATATCCAAACAGTAAAGGCAATCCCAAGAGTAATTATCACTATTCCTAATAATATTATTCTGAACCATTTTAATTTATTTAAAGAAATCTTTTTAATATCCTTTCTACCTATGCCCAAGAATTGTAAAAACTTAGTATGAACGTTAAATTTTATTATTACATTCTCTACAAATATTAAAACGACGGCAGGTATTAAAACAAAATATACGGGTCCGGGGTAAGTTAGATATATAGTAATAAAAAAAATAACGCCAAGCAGTAACCAAGCAAACCCGAACTCTCCTCGTCCCCATTTAAGTAGAATACCAAGCAATACCGGCACCATTGCAAGATACATCATGGAGCCTACGTGCCCGTTCATATAAGTAGATAAATACAAATGAGCAGTTACACTCCCAAAACCTGCCCATAGAGCTGTATTATTACTTGCCTTAAACACGTATCTGGTTAGCCAATAAACCCCTATTATTGTCAAAAATAAATTTAGAATCGCTTGTTGTAGAAACCCGTCAACCCAATCATTGCTTAAAATAAAGTGCCAAAAAGTTTGGCTGCTGTATTGAACTGGGAAATTAATCGCAAAATCTTCTTCCATCAAATTAAGAGGAACGTTTCGTAAATAATTCGTACCTCCGATTATTCCATCAAAATAATCTTCATTTCCAGAATGATAATAATTCCCTTCTCCTATCAAAACGTATTGCCACGAACTGACTATAAAGACTGCAAAAAGAACGAATAAAATTTTTAAGATTTCTGATGGGCGGGGAAGATAGTCACTAAAAAACCTTTTTAACGACTCAGTTTTCTTTATGACACGGAAAATAAGACATAGATTTACCGACACAACAGAAATTATCGTTGCATAAAAACTAATAACACTATTTTCAAGAAAATAGTAGAACAACCAAAACAGAAGTTGTGTAAAAACATAACCAACAACCGGGATCAAGTAAAAATATTGTTTTTTATCTTCCGCCTTAAAAGAAAGTAGACCGACAATTCCAAACCCGGCGAAAAAAACAAATAGTAATATTGAAAATACTTTGAGTAAAATGATCATTACTTAGCCTAAATTATGAAATTAGAATCGTTACTATACCCAATATATGACTTTGAAAAAATCGATAAAGGATTCATAACTTTTTAACAATGCTTATGAAGATGTTAAATAAAAATTTATGAACTTTACTAAAATATTAATAGCTTCTATTAAAGCTCACTTAAAAAACCCGCAACAAAGGTTCTTCAATCTTTTACAGCAATATATATGTTATTCAATCCCCACATAAACTTCTTTCTATGTATAAGTTTGAGAGGAGATGTATTTAGATATTTTACAATTTCATCATACGGCATACAATATTCTTCTTCTTCCATGCCTCTTTCGCTATCCATATCGACTCTACCAACTAAAGAAAGTGAGAAGCGGCGCCACTTATGCCCGATTAATTGAGTGAATCTTTCACCTTCTGTCATAATCAATTTACCACCGGATTTCAGAACCCTGACAAATTCACTAAATTCCATTTCTCGTTTATTGCGAGGGATATAACCGCCAACAGCTATTAATGTAACAGTATCGAAACTGTTATCTTGATAAGGAAGATTTGCAAGATCCTTGATTACGTTCTCCACTCCTTCATACTCAAACACATCTATACCGATTCCATTTTCTTTACCTATAAACCTATTTATAAAAAGACTACCTCTCCCGCAGCCAATATCCAATACTTTACCACTACAAAAGACAGCAACCTTTTGGAATCGTTCATCTCTCAAAGATGTTAAAAACGAAATACTTTCTTCAGAAACGAATAGTGCCTTGATCGGGAACAAGATATTATCAATAATTTTTTTCAATGAAGCCCGCACTTTTAAATATTAATACAAATCATTCGTTAAAAAGTTCTTTACATTATCATTGTAGATGCAATTGAAATTAGTAATACATTAATTACTGCTTTTCAGTTACACGAAATTTTGAAAAAAGTAATAGCAGAAATAAAATTAATAACCCCACGATACTTTTGAGATAATAATTTTAGGTGCGGATACTTTTTTAATAATCATCAATCTTGCCAGTCTAAAAGTGCTCAAATTTTTCAGATCAAAGGAATATTGCCGGTATTCTTCATTTTCCGATATCATGTTAAACGATAAGTGTAAGGGTTGTGTATCCAAATAAAACGTTAAGTAATCGTTAGGATCAATAACCTCTTTGGAAAAGATCTTATACCGGAATCGATACCAACTATGATAACCGTTATTTACAATGGTAACTTGAGATGTATCGTCAACTATTAGTTCGCCATAATTTAAGCAATCCCTTTGCACGTCGTATTCATAATGTGTTGTTTCAATTCCTTTAGTAAATTCGACAAAGCTGGAGCGGGATGTAAACAGCGAGAAAGGATAATAACTATATATAAGAGAGCTTTTATTTCCGGATAAATCCAACCATTCACCTTCACCAAAGGTGTTGGCATATAACAAAAAATCATACCGGTAATCATCCATTAATTCCGGTGATTTTATAGTAATATCATGTGAAAACCATAATTCTTTTTGTCTAACCGGCTGCCAGCCATATTCTTTAAATATTTCCCTTAAGAGAAGATGTCTTTCCGAACCGTAATCGAGACCGAATATTTTTATCTGCGATTTCGGTTTATTCATATCACTTATATTATCGGATACCATTTTAACCATCTCATAACTAATTTTATCAACTTTTGTAAAGCGCTGATCAGTCATTCCCCAATAAAAATCGAACTGTCTTCCCGTTAAACCAATAAAAAGAAATATAAAAGCTGCTAGTCCTATGCCTATTGTTTTTCTTGATCCTTTCGAACTTTTAAAATAATCTATGGATAAAGCTGTCAATCCTATCAAGACATAAGTAGGCCAATATAAAGCAGATTTCCAAGCTACGTAATAGTTGCCAGTTAAAAATAAATTTGTTGCCATTACAATGTTAAAAGCGATAAGTGCCAAATAGCCAGGGGATTTTTTAGCCGACTTGATTGATTTATAAACTGCTGCCGAAATTGCAAAAATCACCATCCCCATCAAACCATAGAAAATCAAACTTGGGATGGAATCGGCTAATTCGTACGTTGAGATAAAACCGGACCACTTCATAAATCTGTCGTAAGCTGTACCATCGCTGCCATAATCTTTACCCCGCTGCATCAGGAAAAATCCCATACCTTGAGAAGTAATTGATTCGAGTATTACTTTGACTTCTCCCCATGCGGCAAAGACTGCCACGGCAAAAGAAATTATATATGCTAAATAATTCTTAAGGAGAGATTTGAATTTGATTTCCCTGAATATCCATTGAAAAGCAATCATCACAAAAACAACCATAAGATAATTCAATGAAAAACGGATTGAATAGTAATATGCCAGTGAAACGTTCCAAAATAAAAACCACAAAAACCTATTTGTAAATTTATTCTTTACTGCAACAAAACTGAGACTAGCGATAACCGGATATATCGAAAAATGGTGAGTAGTGCGACCAGTATAAAATATGTTTGTCATAACGCCAAAAAAACCGAAAAAAGCAATTGCAACCGCCCACAATAAATATCTTGATTTCATTTTTTCCAGCGGGAACATCGATTCGACAAGTAAACAAAACGAAAGACATGCCATTATTGACGAAGAAGCGGAAGATAACGAATAACCGTTTGCCTGATTTGTATTAAATATAGAACAAATAATTGCACCGGAAACATTTTGTAACGGGCGTTCACCAAGTCTCCATACTAACGTCTCATTGGTTACTTTCCAATATTCAAAAACATTATGACGAAAATAATCAACAACCATAAACCATCGCGAAGCATCGTCGCCGGTTGAATAAGCCATGTCCCATTTGCCGATAAGGATGGGTAGTATTATATGAAAAGATGCAACAGGCAGTAATACTATTAAAAACAATTTTTTCAAATAATCATGTGAGATAACATTTATAAGCATTTCCTTGCGAAGTAGCAGGTAAGCCACGGATATTAATAAAATTAGAATAAGAGTCGGAATGGCAACTTTATCGGTTCCACAGTTAAATATTAAAGTAGCAAAAAAAATCGAAAGGTTTAATACAGTATATCCAACTATAGTAGAAACATAAAAAAATAAATAAGTGTGTTCAGGGTTTTTCTGTTTTACATCTAAAAAAATTGATGCTAAAGGCAATCCGAGAATAAACGATAATAAAATAATCGACCAGAGTACTAGTAGAGTCGATAACGAATGCAAAATTAATGTTAGATCCATAAAATTATTTGTGTCTTATTTTATTGTATGAAAGGAATTTGCCACCTTTTTAAAAAAGTATGATTTCGGTTATCGATATTTATTTCTTTTGGAATACAAAAAGATTATTAAGTCCCAGCTCAAATTTTTCATGACAGATCAAATCAAAGTCGTTTTCCAAGATATAGTTATTAATATTATCAGGTAAAAAGCCGTGATGTTCGTGAAGTGTCTCAGCATGAACAATTTTAAGTGCTCGCAACATCAATAATATTTTATCTACAACCGGAGATGGGATAGTCATTATTAATAATCCGTGTTGCTTTAGAATATCATGGCATGTTTGGTTAAGTTTTGCCAAAGATTTTTCATCAAGATGTTCAACAACTGCGAGCATTACAACAGCATCGAACTCTTTATTACCGATAGGCAAATCCTCCGGAAAACTGCCGTTAATAAAGTTAAAATCATTTACTTCTCTTCGCACAGCTTGTACATCAATCCCGACATACTTTTTTAAATTCTTTCCCAGATATTGATACAGTTCCCCGTTTTCACATCCCACATCAAGTATTTTTGATCCCGGTCCTACAAACTTTTTAACCTTTGAAAACCTAATATTTTGTAATGATCTATCAATTAGTGTCATTTAAGTTCCAGATGAAATTGTGAAACCGCCGAAAAGTTTGTTAATAAGAGAGCATATCAAATAAAGGAATAAAACAATTATAATATAAAAAGAAGGCAAGGCCATAATTGTATAATGCTCCATAGGTTTAGTCATCATCCAAGGAATAAAGCCAGCGAACGAAGCTAATACTATAATTATTAATACACCGCTAATTTTTTTATTTGAAGTGATGAATGAATTATATCTTGAAATTATATTAAAGGTTCGAGCCTGTTTAAAAAATTTTATTGAAAAAAAAAGCAGAAAAAAGGGAAGTAATCCTGCAATAAAAAATATATCAATATAAAGTCCCCGCATATCTTTATATGGTATTTTAACAAAAAAGTTACTAGCCAAAAGACCGGGTAATTCGCCAACCATTTTTTTATATCTATCTTTAATTATTTTCGGATTTGCACGGTACATTTCAATAAAACTGCTGTTGTTCAAGCCCTCTAAATTTTTACCAAAATTCTCTTCTAAAACTTTATCAAGAACATCCATCGGTATATTTCCTCTTCCGGCATCGGTATATTTTTTAAAATATCCTTTATAGTACATATAATCTATAACATACCATACCGATGATTGATTTCCCCTGAATAAATAGTCTTTTGGAAAGGATGTAATGCTGCTTCCATGCCAATAAATCAAAGCAATAAAAATTATTATTGGTACAGAAACTTGATAGATAAATTTTTTACTAAAAACGAGCTTATAAAAAAAGACGGCTGAAAGAATAAAAAATATTATTCCAAATAAAATTAGCTCCAACCTAACCAGTCCACCTATGAGTAATATGCCAAAAGCTATACCTATATTGTTTTTATTTTGGATAATAATAGATAGGGCCAAAAGGAAAAATATCATGGCTAAAATAGAATAGGAAGGAAAAGAGACAAAGTTTAACATTAGTTCATAATGTACTGTAAAGAGAAATCCTATCCATAAGTTGCTAATCTTATAAATTATATAGAAAAACAGAATACTTGAAACAACAAACAGCAGTATTTTCCAAACAATATAACCAGTTTCAAAAGAGAAAAACATCCCGGTGACAAAAGGAATTATTAAATCATGAAATAAAGGAACATGCGAATAAGGACTTCCCTTCCCTTCATGAAAGTATTTAATAGCGTTGTCAATCCATACTGGCTCATCAGCTCCCATAAAGAGTAAAAGTTTTCTACCCCACGAATCCAACACAAAGTAAGCATTCAAAAAAATTATTAAGAGACTTAAAAGTAAAAGCGAGTAGTGAATCGGTTTCGATTTTACTTTTTCAATTATAATGTTAATATACTTTTTCAAGTAGGATTATTCCCGTCTTTTTTTAGGGCTGAAATAAAATGCAAATTGCGGTCAAATAATAGATTCAGTGGAAATTGATATAAATGTAATTTGCTGATCCAATGTGAAACTGAAAGATTTAATTTATGAAAGGCCTCATTCCATGTAGATAAGGACCAATATTCAAATGATAAGTTGACACCAAACCGCCGATTCCCAACTCTATCCATAAGTATCAATAACTTATTATCAAACCAATTATTATTAAGGTGATCTTTAATTATTATGATATCAGAAGTGACTCGTATTGCTTCTTGGAGAAGTTCGAGTTGATTCGTTGTATGATGAAGAACATCAATAAATAAAACAACATCAAATTCATTTTCTTTAAATGGAAGGATTTTACCATCGTATAACATGACGTTAATGAACGATTTTTCTCGCAAAAGTACATCAACACCAACTATCGTTACATCTTGCCTCAGATTTAGAATGATGCTTGACAACCGTCCATCACCACAACCAACATCTAATATTTTTGCACCAGTGGGAATAAGAGAAGCAAGATGTTTTGCGAGCACATGCACTCTTCTTCCGTATACGTGATTCTGATGGTATTTTTCAATTAATTTCATTTTCTTTTCATCCCCAACAGGCTAAACAAAAAACTGAATAAGATTGTTTGTATTCCAAGCGACATTAATGTAACTGCTGGAATTAATAATCTCATTATTTTGGAGCTATTTAGTACTCCAAAGGAACTCTCGCCCCATATGAAAACAGAATATATTATCCCACCTGATCCAATAATTAATAGGATGAACCCTATCAGGAGTCCCAACTCGAGGGAGTAATATTTAAATAACCTCATAAAACGATCATTCGGAGGCAGCAATTGATTTGTAATAGCAAATACTTTTGCCAATAACGAAAATGAGGCTGACTGGAAACCAATAGTTATTATTAAACTTGCGACCAATAATGTGTGGATGTCAAAAGTTATATTACCAACCTTCACAGGACCTGAAATAATAAGACCACCAATGATTATTCCAATACATGAAAGAATAATTCCAGGGTAAAGAAAAAGCCAATTGGGACTATACAAAAGCATAAACCGCAAATGCCTCCAACCATCTCTCCAAGTTCGAAGGTGAGGAGGTCTATCTCTTCCATCTTTCGATAATGTAGTTGGTACCTCAGTAATTTTAAGATTATTTATTGCAGATTTAATAACCATTTCGCTGGCAAATTCCATACCCATTGTATGTAAATCCAAACCAATAATGGAGTCTCTTCGAAATCCCCTCAGTCCACAATGGAAATCACCACATTTAATTTTAAAAAAAATCTGTCCTATTTTTGTCAAAACAGGATTTCCAAGATACCGATGTAAGAATGGCATGGCATCTTTTTCAATTCCACCCTTAAAACGATTTCCCATTACCAAATCATATCCCTCTCTTAGTTTATCAACAAAAGCCGAGAGATTTTCGAAATTATAACTATCATCAGCATCCCCCATTATAATATATTTACCTTGAGCGGCATTGATACCGCCAATCAGGGCATTACCGTATCCTTTGAAAGGAACATGGACCACTCGAGCTCCAAGATTTTGGGCAATCTCAATCGAACCGTCGGTACTTCCATTATCGGCAATCAGGATTTCACCCCATACATTTTTGGTGGTCAAGAATTTTTGTGCCTTATGAATACAAGTCCCAATCGTCTTTGATTCATTTAAACAAGGCATTAAAATAGTTAACTCAAGATTGTTTTTTATTTCCATCATATTAATTTCGTATTATAAAACAGTTTTGAATTATTAACCAAGTATAGTTTTGTAAATGGAATTATTCTTTTATACTTTATTGAGAAAGAAGTAAAATATCACATGGTGTTTTTTTGCAGTACAATATAACATCTATACGCCAATAACCAATTCAACGGGGTCAAAATTTTTTCAATAGACTTTAATAGGGGAAACAACCTGTCGGAAACAATCTGGTTATTTTCAAAACCACCAGTAGCCGGATAAAGAAGGAAACTGAATTTTTTCCTTTTAATAAAATTGAAGCTCCCCGAAAATTTCATATGAAGTTTGTGTGCCTCTTTGAAGAAAAGTAAATATGGAATAGCTTGATTTGCTTCCCATGCATCTTTGGATTGGATCTCTTTATTTATGAAATAATCTGCATCCATTATAAAAGGTTCTGGATGAAATTTTCTATAAATAAAAAGTGAGAATGGTGAAGGAAAGGGCTCAACTAAAATAATTCTCCCCCCCTCTTTGAGTACCCGTAAAGCTTCTTCCAAAAAAACTATTGGATTAGCCAAATGATGCAGGGTATCGCAAAGGACTACATTTGAAAGCGAGAAGGATTTGAATGGAAGTTTATGAGCATCTACCGAAATGTCGATCCACTTTTGAGCATGTATATCCGAACTAATTATTTCCGGCTTAAACTCTTTATAATTTCCAATACCGCTTCCAATCTCAAGTGTCTGCCCATCGACAGTACTCAAATCGTTTTCTATCCATTTATACCATTGAAAGTAAACTTCTCTAAGTACTTTTTTACTTTCCCACACCTTTTTATGTTTTAAGATTTTTTCATCCATTCAATACCGATATCTATGTTTTCGTAGAACCCAAAATTTTTCTTAAATATTTATCGCTTTCTTTAATAGCTTTTGGAAAAATATTTTCAGTAAAATTTGATTTTGAACAAAGCAAAGAAAGACATTTTTAACAACAACCACCCATGTTGAAATCTGGAAATATTGGTCTTGCCATATTGTCTAGAATAATATCTTATTGGAATTTCGATAAATTTAAGATTCAATTTTGAAGCACCCAAGATCAAATCAAAGTCGCCGAACGGATCAAAATCGCCAAAATACTTTCTATTCTTTATTAACTTTTCATAATTTTTCTTTGAAATAACTTTAGTACCACAAAGTGTATCCTTGATGCTTTGCCCTAACAACCAACTGAATACGATCGAAAAGAATTTATTCCCTAAAAGATTAAGTGTTCTCATCGAATCTTTTTCTAACGGATAGACCAATCTGGAACCATAAACAAATTCTCCGATGCCTTTCCGAATAATATTAAAAAATTTGGGAAGTTCTTCAGGTGGAACAGTCATATCAGCGTCTAGAATTATTAGAATATCTCCTTTAGCTTTTGAAAATCCGCAGCGGACCGCATTGCCCTTTCCTTTTCCATCCTGAACGAAATATTTTAAGTCGATTCTATCTTTATACTTATCGCAAATTTTTTTGATTTCTTCCAACGTACCGTCCGTCGAATTACCTTCAACAAAGATCACTTCCATCGGTTCTTTTAGACCAATCAGTTTATTAATGATAACTTCGATATTCCCTTTCTCATTTCTCGCCGGAATTATAATACTGATCGAGTTTGGTTTATCTTGTGTATTTTGATCATGTTTTAATCTAGCAATGATATAGCCAGTAAGGCATAATTTATTGATTAGCGGGAAATGGGCTAGAAATTTATTTAAAAGAGTCGACAAAACCGGGAGATATTTAGGGAATAATAATCTCCTTCCATAAGTAACGATCTCAAAACCTTCGCATTCGAGTAAACCACTGATATCATCTTTATTCAACCAATTTAACTTCCTTTGAGGCATTTTTAATTTCAGTATCTCCGCTAATTTCAGGAAAGGAGTCCATAGAAAACTGTGATATGTAATTATTATTCTGGTTGAAGAGTCAGTAATGTTATGAAGTGAAGAGAAGACTTTTTGAATATCAAAAAAATATCCCAACGTATCAGAAATAATGACATATTCAAATTTATCTTCAAGTAGAATCTGTTCAGCATCCATTTGAAAGAAATTTAAGTGAGGATATTTTTTTTTTGCAATTTCAACCATTGCTTCAGAAAGATCAATACCAACACCAATAGCCGGATTAACACTTGCAAGAATTTCACCTGTTCCGCAACCTATTTCCAATACTGAACTTCCTTCTGGAATATGATATCTGAAAAATTTTTTTAAATCTTGATAATAGTATTTATTACGTTTGATCCAGCGATCTCTGTCTTTCGCAATATTATTCATTAATGATATTAAATTAGTCTTTTCCGAATTCATGAAAGCCTATTTGTTTTTGTTGAATTTTCACTTGATTTTTTACACGCCCAAAAATCAGTATAATAATTTAACTCTTTCTCAAGACTTTCCGGATAACTGATGATCTTGTCATCAAAAAATTCTATACTGAAATCCAACTCAAATAATAACTCGATATATTCATTTACGCTTGTCCCAGCTTTTTTTAATCCATATGGCCAAAATTCGCCTAGAATTTTTATATTATTTGAAGCTGCAATAATTCTTTTCATACCCAGAATTACCTGGTAGTCAAAGCCTTGAACATCGATTTTTACGAAATCGACTTTGATTATATGATTTAAATAATTATCTATTGATACACACTGGACCTCAATTGAATTCCGATTCTCACATGAATCATATGTCTGATGATCGACATTGAGATATTCAGAACAATATAGTTTTATTATCGCTGTGTTTGCACCCGCTGCAACGTTGTATGTTTTAATGTTTGGATATTTGCGTGTGTTCATCCTCAAGTGTTTGTAATTCACCGGGTCTGGCTCAAATACGTGCACTTCACCTTTAACTCCAACCAAACGCGCCAACAATAAGGAGTAGAATCCGATATTACCCCCAATATCAAGGACGATATCCCCTAGTTTTATGTTCTGCTTTAATATATTTATCCTTTTTCTATCGCTCACATATTTATAACAAAAATAGATCGTACGGTAAATTCTTGGAAAATACTTATATAGAATATTTATTAATCGATAAATGAAAGAGTTTGCCATTTATTATTAGCTCACAGAAAAATTCTTTAATGGGAAAGAATTAATATTTGATTCCAAATAAGTTTTACACGAAGAAAATTTCATTGTATGAAGGATACGTCTTAAATAGGGCTCCGTTTTATCTAATTTGTAATATCTAATTATCCGAAAACTAAAACCAACCTTCAACCGAGGGACCTGTTTGTCAAACTCGAATGGATGTAAGTAAACCATTGAATAGTTGTTTCTCTCTTTTGAACGCTTTAGTGCATATTGCGTTAAACTTATAGGAGCAGCTCTAAAATAGAATCCTCCCCCGATTGGTAAATTAAAGCCGAAAACATTTAATATTTGCCCTGGAAATTCAATAATACTTCCACCATTTGTTAATTCTATCAAATGTGGTGTATAAATATATTTTGAATTTCCGAAGGGATGTATATTCGATGGGAAAATACTCGAATCATATTTATATCCGTTTTCAGCGAGTATATCGAGCGCCCAAAAACATTTTGAATTAATCGACCACCGAGGTGCTCTATACCCTATTATTTTTTCTCCAATTATATCACTTAATAACTCTTTAGACTTACGAACATCAAGCTTGAATTCATTAGGCGTCAATTTAGAAATTTCAATGTGAGAATAACTATGTGAAGCTATTTCATGTCCAGCAAGATAGATTTGTTTGACAATCCAGGGATTTTTTTTGGCAAATTTACCAAGGACAAAAAATGTAGCTTTCGTATCATATTCGTCTAACAGTTTCAAAATCAAATCGATATTCTTTCCCTCCCTACTTTCAAATTTCTCCCAGCCATTAATTCCACGATGAATAAATCCCTGTTGCCAGTCTTCCACATCGAAAGATAGAATATTCATTTATTCACAATTTTTGTGCGATATAAATATTATTTAATCCCCACATAAAACCAATTTTGCGAAGAAGTTTTAATGGATGCTGATTGAGATATTCCATGATTTCTGATTTAGGCATACAATAGTCTTCATCGTCTTCCATTCCTCTTTCTGAATCCATATCTTTTTTCCCGACGAGTGAATAAGAAAATTTTCTCCATTTGTGTGTCAGGAATTGAGTAATCGGTTCTCTTTCAGTCATAATTAATTTACCGCCGGATTTAACCACCCTTGCAAATTCCCTAAACTCTGCGTCTCTGCACGCTTTAGGTATATGACCCCCCACAGCTATTAAAGTCACTGTGTCAAACGTATCATTCCCATAAGGTAAAACAGTTAAATCTTTTATTACAATTTCAACTCCCTCATATTCATATACGTCAATTCCGACTCCCCGGTCTGTACCAATGTAATTTTTTATAAATAAATTACTTTTCCCACAACCAACATCCAGCACTTTTCCCTCACAGAAGCCGGCCACTTTTTCAAATCTTTCATCCCTTAAGGATGTCAAAAAGAATTTACTTTCTTCGGGAATAAAAAGTGCTCTTAAAGGGAAAAAAATTCCATCAATAATTTTTCTAATTTTATTTTTATTCATATTATACTGGTGTTTTATCTAAATTTTAATTTTAAAATAAAATGACTGATTAACGCAAGTACTCCCGTAAATATAAGAGCAAAAACGCTACCGTCTATAAAAGAAATTAATACTGCTGTTTCGGAAGATACGGATACCTTGGAAAGCAAGAAAAGAAATACTGCCTCCCGAGTACCCAATCCCCCAATTGAAATAGGAATTAATGAAATAAGTGCCGCTAAAGATGAACATAAACCTAAATAGATAAATGAAATGTTAACTCCAAAACCTACGGCAACCACATAAATTTGAACATAATAACATAAATAAGCTAATATAGAATAAAAAAGCATTGGAATAATTGTTGAAGGAAATACTATTCCAAAATCGGATTTAAAAATATTCCATTCTTTAGCTAGCTTATTATATTTCTCTTCTGAAAGAAAAAACTTTACTGCTTTTTTTAATAAATCCCGCAAATCTTTTTTAAGGAAATAAATTAAAATCAGACAACCTATTATTAAAATAAAAATAGTTATGAAAATTCTAATGTTCGGATTCAATAAAGAAATAAAATATATCAATGAAAATATCCCCAATAGTAAGAGAATAGTAATATCGTATAATCTATCGATAATAACACTTACAGAACTTTTGGCGAATGAATAATTGTCCTTTTGCAAAAACATTACTTTCCCCAACTCACCAAGTCTGCCAGGCGTTACTATTCCCCAAAAAGATGTTATTGCACTTATGGCAAAAACTTTACCGATAGAATAATTAATTCCCTGTTTAGAGAGAGCTGTCCGCCATCTCAACACCTTGAACAGCAACATTAAAATCATACTTAATACATAAACGCTTAACCATGCCCATTTAAAATGAATTAGTTGATTCGCAATTCTACCGAAATCAAGTCTTGTTAGAATTATAATAAATAAAATAATGCCGAAAACTTGAAACCATTTGATATATTTTTTTTTCGTCACAGGCTATAAACTATAAGCTGAATAATTATTAAAACGAAACCATTAAATCTTTTATCGGTGTAATACTATGGTATATACTTCCTTAATTTTGGTCCAAGCCATAAAGTAATTTTAAATGGAATATGTTTCCAAAGATAACTGAATAGTGCCGCTTTCTTACCCCGATAAGTTGAAATTGTTGATTCTCTTTTCCCATTATCAATTGAATATAAATCATAGATAAGCGGTATTGGTTTTGCGCCCCATTGCGTTTTAAATTTATAAGTGCCGGCATCAATATGACTTCTTCCGAAATCAAATTCGGTAAATCCGTTTTCACAACCATATTTAAGTGCTTCCCAATACAATAACATATTTGGACAATAGCTTAGATATTCTTTATTAGAAGAAGCCCAGGGATCTGATAAACATTCACGGAACTTAATAAGAAACATTGATGCAATTACTTTATTATCTTTTCTAATACAAAGAATATCAACTTTCTCTTTTAAATAAAAAATAATTTTATTAAAAAATTTTTTGCTATGAACAGGTGTACCTAGGTCGTGCATATTTTTCGCATATATATTGTAAAACTGGTCAAGTTGTTCAACACCCCACTCGGCAGTTAATCCGGACTTTTGAGCTTTTCTAATTTGATTCCTCACTTTTGAGTTCAAATTTTCCCAAAGAATGGAAGAATCACTCGGAAGCAATAATTTTAATGTGGATATGCCGGTTTCTGATTCTTTTACTCTATGATCAATTCTTCTTACTTCAAGACTTTTTATTTTCAGGTCTTTAGATATGCTTTGGAAAACATCATCTAGTTGATAGGTTAAACATTTTTCGTTCTTAAGTAATCCTGTGTAACCTAAATATGGGAGTGAACAGCCAATTGAGCTGTTGAAAGGCAATTTAATAACTGAGACAGGGAGAACAGCTACTAAATCATTATTGTTCAGAACACCTAAACATTTTGTGTTTAATGAATAAGATTCTTCGAGAATCTTTTTCCATTCATATAAATGTGAGTAAGATGCATCGTCATGGTTAAGGATAAAGTTGTTCCAAAGATTTGAATTTTCATCATTGATTTCAATAAAATTTAGCATAAACAAATGGATACTGTTTGTAGTGATTAAACTGCTTCGGCATGTTTCATTCGAGAAACTGATGCTTACGCATTTCGGAAACTTGATCGACGACCAGTCCAAAAAAGAAAATTAAAATACCTGTTATCATTAAAAAGAATGCTCCGGGTATTAATCTTTCATGCCCGGTTTCCATCATAACTATACCCTGCATTACCTCATAAATTATTCCTAAGAAAAAAATTGAAATACTGATTGGAATAAATACCTTAAGGGGATTGAAAAGAATTATTAACCGCAGGATTAAAAGTAATACATTTGAACCATGCTTTAATTGCTTAACAGAGCTTTTACCAATTCTTTTATTCGTTTTAATAGGATAATAACCGATATTCAAACCCAAATTTAAAAAAGCAATCGTTGATGTTGTAGAAAATGAAAAACCATCTGGAAATAAATGAAGTAATTTTAAAATTACATCTCTCTTAACTAGTCTTAATCCTGAATTTAAATCCGGGATTTTTCTTCCTGTCAAGAAATTCGCTGTTTTTGACAAAACCCACTTACCTGGCCGTCGAATCCATTCTTTATGTGAATCTCTACTTCTTTCACCAACCAGCATATCGTAATTGTTAAAATGTTGCAACAAGCTTATAATATCCTCGGGATTATGTTGGCCGTCGGAATCATAAAAACAAATTAGTTCCGTTGAAGCATTTTTAATCCCGGTTTTTAAGGCGGCGCCATAACCTTTGTTGTATGGGTGATGGATAACTTTGACAGAAGTAAATTTCTCAAGGATTCCTTTGGTTTTATCGGTCGAACCATCGTTTACAACAAGGATATCCCACTCTCTCGTTTTTGAAAAAAGAAGAAGCTCATTTAAGGTATTTTCAATTGCTGCTTCCTCATTATTTACAGGAATAATAATGGTTAACTTTTTCAAATAGCACCGCTAAATATCTTTAATAAAATGGAATTCATTAATTGTTCTCCTTAGACCTTCGCTAAAATAAACTTCAGGTTCGTAAGAAATTTTCTCTCTAGCAAGAGAAATATCGGCAAATGAATGTTTTACATCTCCGATTCTTTCCTTCTCATAAACATGTTCAATATTCTTATTCAAAATCTGATTCAATTCCTTCACTAAATCATTTAAAGAAACCTGCCTATTGCATGCACAATTCATAATAAGATTTTTTTCAGAAGCATTTTCAATCGCCAGTAAATTTGCCTTGACAATATTTTTTACAAATGTAAAATCGCGCGACTGAAGACCATCTCCAAAGATAGTCGGTTGTTTATTATTCATTAAAATATTTATGAACTTGGGAATGACCGCAGAATACTGGGAATTAGGATCCTGTCTAGGTCCGAAGACATTGAAGTATCGCAAACATACAGTCTGTATTCCATATGTGTTAGAAAAAACTTTACAATAATTTTCACCGGCTAGTTTTGAAACTGCATATGGAGACAATGGGCTCGGACAAATTGATTCGTGTTTCAACAACTCCTTACTATTTCCATAAATTGAAGAGGAGGAAGCAAAAAGAAATTTATTGACTTTCCCTTCCACAGCAGCCCAAAGTAAATTGAGAGTACCTTTAACATTTACCTCATTTGTTGTTATGGGATCATTTATTGATCTGGGCACCGACGGAAGAGCGGCTTGATGAACAACAATATCAATGTCCTTCATAGCCCTAGAAACAGTCGGATAATCTCTGATATCTCCTTCAATTAATTCAACATCATGTAAAATGTTTTTGATGTTGTTTCTATTTCCAGTAGAGAAATTATCAATAATTCTCACAGAGTAATTTTTTAATAAAAACTCTTCTGCAAGATGTGAACCAATAAATCCGGCACCACCGGTTAACAATATTCTTTGCGTCATACTAATATCTTAACAGTTTTAACTGGTACAGTTTATTTAATAATTCCGATTTAAGTAAATAGGGAAAAATCCTTCTTCTAATTTCCGAGAATTCAATATCTCTTCCCAAATATTTTTCTCTAATGCGGCTCATTTCTTCTTCTCCCTGCGAGGAAATTTGAGCTGATGTTTTCTGCTGCGGATGCACTCTGAATGAAGCTAAAAATCTTGGAAGTCTGACTATTTTAGCGCCCGCTTGCTGAAATCGAAGAAGAAGATCCCAATCTAAAGCAAAATTAAACTCTTCGTTAAGCTTACCGCCAACCTTTTCCCAAATTCTACGGCGCCAAAATAACGTTTCCTGAGGAATAAAGTCCGCATAATAAAGAACATTCGAATCATGGGGAGGTAAAATCCACCGACCTATTTCATGATCATTTTCATCTATTAAAATGCGGTGCCCGTAAACAACATCAACCGATGGATGAGCATTGAAATAATTAACAATATAGTTGAAGGTGCCAGGTGAATAAGTATCGTCGGAATTCAACCAAGCCATTATATCACCGGTTGAGTCCCTAAAACCATTGTTGATCGCGTGGGTTTGACCATTATCTCTTTCAGAAATCCAATGGGTAAAACTCGTTTTATATTTTTCAATTATTTCCAGACTACCATCGTTAGATCCGCCATCTTGAAGGATGTATTCCATGTTCGGATATTTTTGATTGAGAACACTTGTAATAGTGCGCTCCAAAAAAAGGGCATGATTAAAAGATGGAGTTACTATGGTAAGTTTAGGAAATATCGTGGGCGGTTTATTTTGATAATATTTTGCAGGGATTACTACTTCCCTTGATTTATACTGATATAGCTTTCCCAATCTAGGTGTAAAAAATCCCATTTTCTTTACTTTTTCCTTAACAGTTTTTTTCTCTTTGAAAGAATTCTTCTTTTTATAAATGAATTCCCATAATCCCGGGAAATGATGCTGGAATAAAGTGAGCAAACCCCATATTGGAGTTGAGAGCCGTTTCTTTAAAATATTCAAGCTTTCCGACAAGAAGACGATTTCTTTTTCTTTGTTTTTAAGCTCATCTGAAAGTGTTATTAATTTTTCTTCTTTTATTTTTAAATCGTCCGACAAGGAGAATATTGTTTCTTCTTTTATTTTTAGATCGTCCGACAAGGAGAATATTGTTTCTTCTTTTATTTTTAGATCGTCCGACAAGGAGAATATTTTTTCTTCTTTTTCTTTCAGCTGATACAAAAGGTTAGCAAATTGAAGATGCAGCCCATCAAATTGTTTTTGTAGATTATCATAATCTCTTGTCTTATGTAACACCAATAGCCAATCAATTGAATTATTATGAGCATAATTGCGCATTGTTTCTTTCAAAGACACGGGATAAAAAATAATAGTGTCGTTTAGAATCATTGTATTATGTTTTTTGCTCAGTGTTTTCAAAGCTTCCATCACGGACTCAAAATCCGGCCAGTGTGAAATTTCATGCGGCTGGGGCGGTGGTGAAATAAATAGTCGTGCGTCGTCTATAACAATTACGCTTTCGTCGTTAAGAGATTTTATTACTTTTATCTCTTCCAACAATGGACATTGGGATTTTTCGCCTGCTGTCTTGTCTGCAACACACCAATGTGCATCCAACCAATAAAGAACTGATTTTTCTTTTAATACAGGGTGGATTTTTTTCAGAAACCGTTCCGAACTATCAAGATACAAATGAATATCGCTATTTGATTGAAATCTGTTTTTAACTCTGTTATAATATTCTTCGGAAAGTTCTACAGAATGAATCTCGCTGAATAAGTCTTTAACACATTCAATTGTTTCACCTTCAAAAGTTCCGGTTTCAACAAAAAAATCTAAAGGAAGTACCTTTTTAAGATTCTTAACTAAATTTAAATCTAACGAAAAATTAACTGCACCCATATTACTGTTTTTTCTCCTTTAGTTTTTCAAGTTCCACACTTAGGGTGTTAATAATTTGCAGCCTTTTTTCAGCCTCTTCTGATAGATTATTTATAAGCCGTAACCTTTCTTCACAGATTGCGTTAAGTTTTTTATTTTCTTCCAATAAAAATTCAGGGTCGATACAATTGAATTTAGAAAACTGAAACAAGCTTTTTGAAATTTTGTTATAAATATTAGAAGGAAGGAATAAATAATCGGCAAAAGCTATACATCCACATTCATTATAATGTACATTATAAGTACCAGCAAGTTTGTAATCTAGATTGTTCAAAAACATTAATTGATCAAAGTACGAACCTTGGTTTTTATAAAGAGGTATAAAAATAAATTCAGTAAGAATTGCCGGGCTATACTTTTTAATAATATCCAATCCCCCTGTTAAAATATTCAAATCATTCCCTTGTGTATCAATCTTAATAAGGTCTATTCTCTCTACACCTTTCAAATTGAAGAAAAAATTATCCAGTGTATTGATTTCTATTTCCGATTCATTAAAATAAATGTTCTTAGATTCAAATTGTAATATGCTATTCTGTGCAGAATCTTTTGTTTCGAAAAATTTTTTGTGTCCTGTTTCAATGTCAAGCGCGCAATTGACAATATTAATGTTTGATTTATTATCAAATTTATTTTTTAATAATTCGTAACTGCTCTTCGTGGGTTCAAAAAGAAAACCTTTTGCCAACGGGAAGTATTTCAGCATTGCTTCTGTAAAATCGCCAACATACGCACCCACATCGATAAAGATGCAATTATCATTAAATATTTTAGCTAATAAAGTAAACATCGAATTTGCCTTGGCACGTCTTGATAATCCTTCACAGAACTCCAAAGTTGATTTGAATAGTTCACTGTTAGATTCGTTAAAGAAAAGTATATTACCCCATGAATCGTCATCAAATCTTGGCCTGTTCGAATAAAAACTTACTCCCTCTTTCGTGTGCTTTATTACTATACAATATTTATACCCTCTCCTCTCTAATAGATCCATCATTTTGTGAGGAGGCGAAGGGCTAATACCCAAAGGATGTTGTGTACCCCAGTATTCAATACTTATAACCTGACATGTAAGCTTGGATGCCCCTTCAAGTACTTTTAAATCATGTCCCTCGGTGTCAATTTTTAAATACCCAATACTATCGGGAATTTTTCCGCTTTTAATTAAATCGTCTATTGACGCAGTCTTAATTTTAATGACAGAACCTTTTTTGTGGTAATTATCATCAGGAATTTTCTCAAGACTATGATAAAATTCGTGAATAGTGTTGTCGGAATCTAATGCCAAATAAAAGTCTTTAAGACCCGATGAGTCGCTTAAAGCTTCGGAAAAAACAAATAGGTTTTTAAAACCTTTATAGTTCTCAATTAATTTACTGAGATTCTGTTCAACAGGTTCAAAAGCGTAGACATTAAAGCTGTTCGTTAAGAAATATCGCAAAGTAGTACCTGTATGTGCACCAACGTCAATCATGTTTTTTACACTGATTCTTTCGGCTAAAAATTTGCTTATTCTATTTTCAAAAGATTGCAGTTGAGAAAGATTCATTGACTTACCAAATTAATGGAATGATGGAAACATTGAAATCACCCTCAAGATCGGCATAACCGTGGAAAAGTAAGTTTGCATTCGTGCTTCTTGCCTTTACAATTAATTTGCCCGCTTGAGGAATTCTTGTTAAGGAGTTTATGAAAATTTCTCTCTCTGAATAGTCTACAGTTTTAACCTTGGTAATATTTTTAGGATCAATGGTGCCGAAACCAAGGGAAAATGTATACTCGCCGTGTGCTATGTTTAACGTGAATTCTTGGATAAAACGGACCATGGAATTTGCTTTGACGAAATTAATCGCTTTTTTATTTGCATCGGGATATTGCAAAGTATCTTTACCATGAACAACAATATTGCGTGCATTTGTTAAAATCACAGCGCCAACCGGTATTCCAATTTCTTTTTTAACATCAACCTCATAGTAAAAAAATACTTTATCGCCAATATTAAAATAAATGGAAGGTTTTTTATCAGAGTTGCATACACAAAACCTGGTAATTTTTGCTGAAGTCTCATTTCCAAAATGTTCAAGATTCGAGGTCTGTATAAAATAATCGGTGGGTAGCCAGTCATCCAACGCATTAAAATTTTTCTCATTATCATTTTGAAGGAAATCTTCATCAGAAAAACTTTGGTGGATTTTGAAATCTACATTATTACTGGAAACACTAAGATATTTCTGTATAGCCATGTGAGGATGCCCAAATAATATTATTGTTCCACTTTCTAAAAGTAAAACGTTCGTACTATATTTTTCGATAATCTGCAGATCATGTGAAACTAATATCAACGCTGTTCCATTTGAAAGCAATTCCTCAATACGTGCATGACATTTCTGCTGGAAAAATATATCACCAACGCTTAACACTTCATCTACAAGAAGAATATCGGGTTTCAAACTTGTCTGCACTGCAAAGGCAAGCCTGACAAACATTCCGCTGCTGTAAATTTTAACCGGCTGATCGATAAACTCTCCTATATCGGCAAAATCTACTATCTCTTTTACTTTATGTTCGATTTCCTGTTTCTTAAAACCAAGTATTGTTCCATAAAAGTAAATATTCTCAAGTCCCGTGAATTCGGGATTGAATCCAGTCCCTAGTTCTAATAGCGCTGATACCGTACCATTGACTTGAATAGCACCTGAACTCGGTTCTATTATATGAGCAATAAGTTTAAGGAGAGTTGACTTACCCATACCATTCTTACCGATAACGCCCAGACACTCCCCTCTTCTCAGCTCAAAGCTGATATTATTTAATGCATAGAATTCCCTGTGATATTTTTTCCGAAAGGGGTGAAGCGCTTCTTTCAAACGGTATTTCGGCGAATCATATAACTTATAATACTTGGATACATTCTGGAGTTTAACGACCACTTCATTATTCATTAGATCACCTCGGCAAAATGCGGGCGCAATCTTTTGAAAACCAACGCTCCAATAAGAAGAATAGACAATGAAACTGCCCAGAAGTAAACCGTCTCAAATGGTTTTTCCCAGAAAGGTATCCGATAAATAAGGGAATCTCTATATCCTGTCACCAAGTAACTAAGCGGATTTAATTTTATTATCCAATGGTAACTCTGGGGAACATTGTCAAGACTCCAGAAAACGGGAGTCAACCAAAAACCGAACTGAACAATAATCGCGACAACATTATTAATATCCTTTACAAAAATACTCGTCGAAGATGCCAGCCAGCATAATCCAAGCAATAAGATCTGAAGAGCAAATGCATAATAAAATATTTGTATCAAATAAAAAGTCGGCATAACATCGAGGAATATTCCGAAAATGATCGTTAAGAAAATGAATATGAAATGATTTGCCCCAGCGCTTATAATCTTTACAATGGGAAGTATTCCTAGACTGAAATCAATTTTTTTAATCAAGAATGAGTATTGCTGTATTATCTGCGTTGAAGTGGAAAAGACTTCGGAAAAATAGAGCCAGCATATCATACCGGAGATCAGCCAGAAAATGTGATTCGTATTTTCAACCTTCCTTAGATTGAAGCCCACACTCAGTACGAACCAGAGTATAAAGATGAAAGCTATCGGTTGCATAAAATTCCAGATTACCCCAAAATAAGAGCCTGTATATTGATTCTGGAAATCTCTTTTTGCCAACGTATAAATTAGATACCGTCTGTTCAGTAATTCTCGTAAAAATCTAAATATTATCATTGTTGATTAGCCAGAGTAAATTCTATTTCTTTTCTAAATTGACTTAAGAGAACCTGGATATAACATTTAAGAAAGACTCAGCACATTTTTCCCGATTATATTTTGTCAATAATTCTCGCGTCTCTTCTGCCGTTAATCTTTTCAGTGTATTTATTAATTCTTTTATTTTATCCGCTATATCATTTACATCATATGGATTACAATATTCTACCTTATCCACTAAAACCTCTCTTAAACAATCGGTATTAGAAACTAATACCGGGCAGCCGCTAACCAATGCTTCGAGAGGAGGGAGCCCAAAGCCCTCGTAATGTGAAATATAAGCAAATAGTTTTGCATTTTTGTACAAACCTATGAGAGTTTCATCATCGACATAGCCTAAGAATTCAATATTCTTACTTAGATCTAATTCATTAAAACTTGGCTCTTGAAACACGATTCTATTTGCCACTCCAACTATTAATAGTTTTAAACCCTTCAAGTTCAGTTTGGAGAATGCCTTGATTAAATTTATTAGATTTTTCCTTGGCTCCAAACTTGAGACTGTTAGTAAATAATCTCCCCATCTATTGGGAAAATCATTCCCTCTTAAATCCAAGAACTTTGATGGTATTGCTTCATGAACTACCGAAATTTTATCTTCTGCAATATCATAATACTTCTGGATTTCACTCTTGGAAAAATTGCTTACTGTAATAATGTGTTTTGATGCCAGTACAGATCGTTTGACGAGCCATTTGAAAAACATGGCGGCTTTCTTGGAATACCAATCCGGATTATGCAAGAAAGCCAGGTCATGGATAACTGTAATCTGATTTCTATAAATTACCGGGGCTGTATTGGTAAGATTAATTAGAAGAGGGCTTTTATTCCTGCGCAGAAATACGGGAAGTTCAATCTGTTCCCATCCGTAATTTTTTGAATAACCGATTTTGGAAATTTTTAATTTACTTAAATCATAATGACTGTTTGGAAATTCTCTTCTTGGCGAAAGAAAAGTCAGTTCATTTTGATAATTTTGAATAGCTAGAGATAATTCTAAAGCGTATCTTTCTAAACCGGTAACGCGTTTGGTTAAGAAATTGGCATTTACATACATATTCAAAAATTATCTTCCTGATTAGTATTAAGCAAAAATAAAGAGAATTTCTATTAATGAGTAAAAATAAGGTACATAAAACCGGAACGAAGAGCGAAAGAAAAAAGGAACATAAAAACCCTACAACTCCTTCAAAATCATTCTATTCACACCTCTATAATTTCAGGTATCCAATACTAGCATTGATAATAATAGTTTTCGGCTTTATTCTATATTTCAATACTTTGAACGCGCCATTTTACTTTGATGATTATGATTCAATCATAGACAATCCTATTATAAAAAACATTCAATATTTTGCACATTACACCGGAATCCAAGATATGATACATACCCGCTATTTTTCCTACCTGACATTCGCGGTTAATTATCATTTTTCCGAGATAAATGTCGTGAGTTATCATGTCGTTAATATCGCGATCCATCTATTAAGTAGTATTCTTGTTATGTTACTCACCAAGCAGATTTTGAATTCGACTACAATCAAAGACTTGTACGACGACAATGATAAATTTAAGATAGCTGCTTTTGCAACATTTCTTTTCCTCGTTCACCCTGTACAGACTCAGGCCGTAACTTACATTGTTCAAAGGATGACCTCATTAGCGGGTCTATTTTATTTTGCTTCTATTTATTTTTATATGCTGGGAAGAAATAATTTTTATAAAGATCCCTCATTACGGAATAAATTGATTTTCATAATTGCTTTTATTTTCTCTGCAATTTCATTTCTCTTCGGTTTATTAAGTAAACAGATCGCCGTGACGGTTCCCATTACAATAATTATCTGTGAACTTCTTTTAATAAGAAACAAAAAAATGAAAATCAGCTGGATTATAGTTGGTTCGATAAGTGTAATCCTTCTATTTATGGGCATATTGATGTTAACTACAATAGGATTACCAATCGAAGCCGACAATACACCAAGGCACGTTTATTTATTAACACAAATTGATGTTATGTTCACATACTTCAGACTACTTATTCTCCCGATAAATCAAAATATAGATTATGATTTTCCGATGAGATATTCTCTTATTGATCTTGAAATTATCTTCAAGTTATTTTTATTGATCGCAGTCGTGTTCTTTTCTGTTAGAATGTCGGGGAAAAATAAGCTTTATGCTTTCGGTGTCCTCTGGTTCTTTGTTACAATTTCTGTTGAATCGAGTATTATTCCAATCCGTGATGTAATTAATGAATATAGATTATATATACCAATTTTTGGGTTCGCTGTAATCGCAAGTGTATCTTTATTATACATCAGTAAAAAGTTCTTTAATCAAAAAAAATTCCTATTATTTTCTTCATCATTACTTATAATCCTTGCAATTCTTAGTTATAACAGAAATGAATTATGGAATGATCCGGAAAAAATGTGGACGGATGTTATATCTAAATCTCCAAAGAAGGATAGACCTTATCTTGCCCGCGGTTCACATTATTTACGTACCAATCAAGTGGACGTTGCTATTTCCGATTTCCAGAAAGTATTACAATTGAATAAGAATGAATTCCGTGCATATGATAACCTTGGATATGCATATCAATCAAAGAATCAGTTCGATCAGGCAATCAGATATCACGAGGTTGCCATTAAAATGAATCCACGCTCTGCGCTTTCTTATAACAATAGAGGTGTTTGTTATATCAATAAGAAAGAGTGGGATAAAGCGGTCACAGATTTTTCTACAGCTATAAGCTTATACAATGACTATACAGATGCTTTTTTCAATCTTGGTTATGTTTATTATTTTAAAAAAGAATATGATAATTCTATAAAATATTTCACTAAAGCATTAAACCTCAATCCGTCATACTATGATATTTATCCTTACCTGGTTATTAGCTATTACCGGTTAGGTAAACTCAATCTAGCGAGAAATAATTATGAAACAATGAAACGATTAGAGATGAAAATTCCGAATTCAATAAGGGCAGTAATGGAAAATTAAATTGCAGTTTACATACAGAAGACGAGATAATAGAAAGATGCAGAATTTCAAAATTCTTTTCATCGGCACCGGCTCTGGTAAAACAAGTCTGAAGAGAAATCACTCCTCAATTTTATTAAAGTACAAGAATAAGAATGTTCTAATCGATACTGGAGACGGAATTTCAAGAGCGTTGCTTCTGAATAATAATATAAATTCCATCGTTGTTATCATCTTCACACACTTCCATGCAAATTTTTTCGCACTAAGAAATATACTCCGAACGATTCCGAAAATTGTTTTCTTCAATTAGGAAAGAATTAAGCGATTTAAATACTTACTCTTGCCTGTTCCTGTTTAACAAAATATTTAAGACGCTTTCTATGTGCAATTGCAATGCCAGGAGAGTAAGCAGTTGGCAGTTTGCAGTTAGCAGTAAGGAATAAGAAGTAATTTAAGGAGAGAAGTGAGAGGTGAGAGGTGAGAGGCGAGAGGCGAGAGGTGAGAGGTGAGAGGCGAGAGGCGAGAAGCTAGAAGCGAGAGGTTATTAGTGGTTAAAATCTTACTACTTACTTCTGATTTCTTATTTCTTATTTCTTACTTCCAATTTTTGATCCTTCGCTGGCGCTCAGGACAGGTTTACGATTGCTGATTTACGATTTCTGAATTCTTGTTACTTGGTTTTTGGTGATTGGTGATTGGTGATTCACTACTTACTTCTTACTTCTGATTTCTGACTTGCGATTGGTGAATTCTACACTCTACACTCTGCATTCTACATTCTGACGGATGAGTAAAGTTTATTCACCTGCTATTAGCAGAGCTTGTTTCTCTATTTCATCGGTCAAATGGAATCCGTTTTTTCTGATTTTGTCTAAATAGGGTTTGATAGAGGGAATCACACCAATTAGTTTTGCTTTAACAATTATACCTATTGTTCCGGTAATTTCAATTCCTAGTTTCTGCGCGATAGTTCTTGCTTTAAGGTCATCAAGAATAATTGTACTACCAGGTATTTCTATAGCTAATTCAATAACACTTGCTTCACCTTTGTCAAGTTGAAAGCCAAGTATTTGTTTACGGTACTTATCAGAAGTCTCTTTTATGATAATCCAATCAGGCAAAGGCTGTCCATACTCGGAGGCTACTTCTTTAGTTGTAATTATTTGCCCATAGATTTTATAGAGCAAGCCGAGTTCGTTAATTTTTTCCAAAACAATGAAACAACTTGTATCAGAAATAATTGTCTTAGGCATTTATAACATCTTTGGATAAATCGGAAGCGGGATAATTAAATATTGATATACTATATGTACCCAGTAGTTCGGCAAAAGTTCGCTTGGACAATCCAACTAATTCCGCAGCCTGTCCAAGAGTAAGTTTGCCTTGTTCATAGAGTTTTGTTGCAACGAGCATAGAAACTTCCCTATTGTCAAGGTCCAAATTGTCCGGGATATTGAGTGTTATCGTTTTCATAAATTTAACCAATGATTATTAAAAGTTTATAGTATCTATATCTGATAAATGAGTAGTAATAATACCTATTATTTTTTTAATTCCAAAAATTGTTTTCTGCAATTAGGAAAGAATTAAGCGATTTAAATACTTACTCTTGCCTGTTCCTATTTAACAAAATATTTAAGACTACTACTTTATACAATTGTAATGCCAGGAATAAGTGAGAAGTACGAAGTGAGAAGTACGAAGTGAGAAGTACGAAGTGAGAAGTACGAAGTATGAAGTGAAAGGTCAAATGCCTGTCCTGAGCGATAGCGAAGAATCAAAGGTGAGAGGAGAGAATGGTTGATGGATGATGGATGATGGATGATGGATGATTTACGATTTCTGATTTCTGATTTCTTGTTACTTGTTTCTGAATTCTGAATTCTTGTTACTTGTTTCTTGGTTCTTGGTGATTGGTGATTCACTACTTACTACTTACTTCTTACTTCTGATTTCTGACTTGCGATTGGTGAATTCTACACTCTACACTCTGCATTCTACATTTGTATTTATTAAACAGCAATAGGTTTTAGGATAAATACTTTGGCTTTCTTAGTTGCAGTTTCAATATCTCCGCGTCGAAGCGCTTCTCTAACTTCATCCAACTTTTGGGCATCTTCCAGTGATAGAAAAGGAGCGAAGCTATCGCCGGAATTAATCAATTCAACATTAATCTCCGCCAAATAATTTCCTTCCTTAACAATTTTTGTATTCTTCCTTTTCATCATTTCTTCCTCCTAGTTAAATCATCCGACCAATATTGTGAATCCGGTCTATATGCTGTAACTAAAACAGCCTTGTATAAGCGTTCTTGATCTTCATCATGCTCATGATCTTGCTCTTCTGAGCATTTTAACGGCAGATCAAGATTAAGATCAAGAACATGATCATGAATGATAATAGTTTTTGCGTAACATCACTTATTAATCACCTTACGCAAAATTGTCATTCTGAACGGAGTGAAGAATCTCTACACCTCGATTTCAAACTGTTTTGAGATATTTCGCTCCGCTCAATATGGGTATAATAGTCAAAAAGTGTTGCTAAAATAGCTATAAGATGTTCTTTGATATTAAGTTACTGGGAAGAAACTCAAAACAAGTGAGAATGATGAAAAAAAACACTGTGTTTATTGTTCTTCCACT
>Ga0265292_1000849_pt1 | contig 33372 bp, 37 predicted proteins | sample Munlanlewell296A_FD_189080 | JGI IMG/M metagenome (GOLD analysis project Ga0265292, IMG submission 189080) | Leachate microbial communities from a municipal landfill in Southern Ontario, Canada - Leachate well 296A | ecosystem: Engineered > Solid waste > Landfill > Unclassified | place: Canada... | reverse complement strand
TCCCCCGAAACTTTTGTCAGGTTTTTAAATAATCCGGATTCCCGGAAGTGGGGAACTCTCCTGAATAATGAACAAAAATCACAAGTTAATTACTATTGGATAAATGATGAATCAATAACAACCGGATTGACCAACTTCCTGAAAACAGATCAGATTAAAAATGATGGAATTCAAGTTGAAAACGGAGAAGAAATGATTTCTGCAATTCAAAAAGACCCTTATGCTATTGGGTTTTGCAAAATGATAAACATAAACAGCATATAAAAAAAGAATTTTCAAGGTTAAAGGATTTTCTGGCGGTATCTCTTAATGCGAATTCAGAAAAATATGCCCGGATTATTCTCCAGGATGGAGGTGAACTCAGAGACGGTACTCTTTCAAATCTTGGGCCTGAAGTATGGGAAGATTCTCAGACAAATTTCATTGACCCTTCCAGACAAGTTTGGTTTTATGAATTATTTTAAAAATTTCAAAAAAAAACCATGACTTCAAATTGAAATAGATAGATTTGTATAACCACTTTTTACAATGAGAAAACTCTTTAAAAAATCAGCAACTTCGATGTGGTCAATTTAGTCCGGCCAAATGTGGTCAGATTGTTCGGCTTTTATACATCCAAATAAAACTCAATACTTTTCAGGGCAGATTCACATTTGATACTGATGTTTCTGGAATTAATTTTTACTTTATGGTATCACGACTTGCAATCAACAGGAACACATCAAATTGTTTTGTTTCAGTGTCGGAGATTTTCTTATTGATAACAAAGCATAGCTGGTGGCTGGCATTGGAGAAGCCCTGGTTCATGACCTGCTTTGATAATTCTTCGATATCGAAACCTTTATGACCGGTAAAATCAGCACCATGAAATGAGCCGTCTTCAGGATAAAGATCTGCAATTGCCAGGTAACCTTCCGGATTTAGCAAATTATAAAATTTCTTTATAATATTCTCAATATCTGTAACATGATGAAGTACCATCTGGGTAAATATGAGATCAAACTTTCCCCCTTTATAATCCGCATGTTCCAGGTCGAAGTTCAAAGTTTTTAGATTTTTTACTTTTGTGGTTTTTATCTTTTCGTTCATTACCCTCACCATTTCGGATGAACTATCCATCAAAGTGATTTCTTTCAGATAATCTTTAAGCAGGAAACTGGCTATCCCTGTTCCGGCGCCATATTCAAGAGCTGTCATCTGCTTTTTTAAAGGTATGAGTTTCTTTATCTGATTTGCAATAGCCTCAGAACGATCCCAATGCATTGGGTTCTTGTCCCATTCTGCTGCTTTTATATCAAATTCGTTCATGTATATCTTTTTAGTTAAGAATCTTTTATGAAAATATTAAAAAATTAACCCTGCCTACCGACACGGCAGGCTGGCGCAAAGGTTGCAAAGATTATGCAAAGTTCGTAAAGAATAGTATAATTTGATTGTAAATTTTTATGCTTTGCACCTTTTACCAAAAGCTCTACAGCATTGGCACACAATTTCATATTATACAGGTTGGCAATAGCAGCAGGTTAGTGCAGTTTATGGTCTGCAAGCTGGCTAAGTATAAACTGCATACACCCGATAATTGTGACTCATTAATTTTTATCATTTCTTATTACTCCAAATGGAATTTTCAGATTTAATGCAATATTTCTGCCCGGATTATAAAAACCTACTTCTTTTAATGTCGACAAATGGTCAATGTATCTCTTGTCAAGTAGGTTGCCTACGCTTATACTAACAGAGGTGAGTTGATTTTTTATTTTAATATTACTCCCTATACTTAAGTCTAAAAGAGTATAACCTGCTGTAGCTGTTTCGTCGGGTGCAGCATTGTTTTGATTAAAAGCTGTATATGTATTTACTGAAATAAATGACTTTTGCAGAAACAGTAATTTCTCTTTTTCTGCTCTTAGCTCAAATCGTAATTTATTAGCAGGTACAAAAGGTAAATAGTCGCCGTTTTCTTGTTTACCAATAACTGATGAAAATGTAGTTTCAAAATGCAGCCATTTTATTGGTTTTGGATGAAAATGCAAACCCGCTTCACCACCAAACAAGGCTGAATTAGCCTGCTTGTACCTGAATATATTAATCCCCGAAGTCGTTGTGTCGCCTGTTGGTGAAATAAAAATATAATTATTGATGATGTTATAAAACCCTGCAAGGTCAAAAGTGAAATTATCTTTATGGTAATGGATACTAAGATCTGTTTCATAGGCATTTTCAGGAACAAGATTATGGTCTCCAATTTCATAACGCAATTCGTGCTGCCCGTTCGAAGTAAGTTCAGCTAAATTGGGTGTACGGTAAGCCGCAGCAAAGTTTGCTCTAAATAAAAGTTCTTCAGATAAGTTATATGTTGCGCCAAACGAGCCGCTGAAGCTTCCAAAATACTTGTCAAGCACTGCACGGTATATCATGGTGTCTGTTGGTAAGCCGATTACTTGTGTTGAAATTGATTTATAATCGTAACGAACACCCGTTTGCAATTTTAGTTTCCTGAAAAAAGTATATTGTAATAAAGCAAATGCAGAATAATTATTTGTAGTAGCGTTTGGCAATAACTTTGTTTCTCTGTCATTCAGATTTGTATTTGTTTGATTGAATCCCTGAAAGCCAATTATGTACTCTGAATTTTCTTTCGATGGCAAATGGAGTTTGGCTTCATACGTAAGTGTTGTAAGTTTCATTTGAATTTCATAAACATCAACCTCGCCAAAATGGATCAATTCGGTATTCTGATAAGCGGAATTTATATCAAGCTTAAATTTGCCCAAATACAACTTATTCTGTGAAGACAATAAATGAGTATTCAATTCCTCATACCAAATATTGTTTTCTCTTCCTCTTTCTGTTATTTCTTCAATAGCTTCGTCTTCCACCAATCCAAGTTTTTGATTATTAAAATCATAAAACAATTTGAATGTTCCAATTTTATCTGTATATCCTGTATTTGCTTTAATTGACATTTCGTTAAAACGTGAGTTAGGAACAAAAGCACCTCCTCCTTGCAGAAAATCAGCATTTGTTTTTTGCCCGACTCTTATTCCACCAAAGAATTTCTTCGATGCTCCTTTTATTCCTAAATTATTTGACATACCAAGCGTATTTGAAAAAAGCTGCATGTTGTAATCGCCAATAATACTGTCAACCGGGGCTGGTTTTTCTTTAATAAAATTAATGACCCCGCCTATTGCATCGGAGCCATAAAGCAAAGAAGCAGGTCCTTTGATGATTTCAACATCTTCAATTCCGAATTCGTCTATTCCAAGCGGATGATGATCGGAATACTGGTAATTTTCAAACCGGACTCCATTATTTAATACTAAAATGTCATTCATCGAAAGCCCGCGAATGACAGGCTTTGAAACTCCGCTTCCTTTAGAAATCATGTCAACGCCTGGCACCTGGGTGAGTACTTCCGAAAAATTAGGCGTGCTTTTAATTGTAAGAGTGTTAAGTTTTAGAACATCAATTTTCACAGCGTTTTCATGCTGTGTAGAATTATAACCACCTGAAACAACTACTTCTTCTGCTTCAATTGCCGTTTGTTTCAGCATGATATTTAATTCTACACTTTCTCCGTTTAACTCAACTGTTTCAATACGGTTAGCATAACCAACAAATGAAAACTGAATTCTGTTCTTTCCATTTGGTAAATTTATTAATTGGTAATCCCCATTTTTATCTGAAACTGTACCAATATTCATGTCTGAAACGAATATAGTCGCGCCTGTCAATGATAAATTATCCTGGTCTGTTATTTTTCCTGTTATCTTGTTTTGTGCGTTTGTGATATGATACGTGAATATCATAAGGCAAATGATAGATATTTTTTTCATTTTATTACTTTTTAAATGGCAAACAAATTTTAAAAAACACCACAAAGGATGCTGTATTTCAAATTTGTTTATAAGGCGGGGCGCGTAATGAAAATGAAAATTGTGAGGGATTAGAATAATATCTGGAACTGTAATTATTACAGTAACTATCTAAAGGGTTTTCTTTTTGGAAATCAATATCGCCTATAACCGATAAAAAGGTGAGGAATTCGAAATTACATATAAAACACTTCTCATAGAAAATATGAAGATGTTTCTCATTTTTTGCAGTGCATTTAAAATGTTCGTGATGATGCTCAAGTTTAACTATTGATGGTAAAAGAAAAACCAACAATAATAGTAAAGAAGTAATATTTTTAAATTTTCTGATCATTAGTTGTTCGTTCTGTTATGTTGATGTGTCTTTCTCTATGATTAACAAACGTCAAATTTAATTGTTTATGCTTATTAAAGATATTCGATTGGCACTGTCGCTATTCTTTTCTGAAATTAATTGTAAAATTGTTATTTGTTCCATAAATCTTTTCTTTTTTAAAACCAGTGTTTTTTAATAACTCTCCAATTTCATTTATATTCATTTTATCCGGATCACCGGCTTGTTCAGATATTGAAAGTATACCATTTGGCCGTAACACTCGTTTAAATTCCTTAATGTATTCCTGCTTATTTTCAATCTCTCCTAATACAGTTACCATAAAAATAACATCAAATATATTATCGCTGAAAGGCAAGCTTGTTCCATTACATAAACGATATTCAACATTATTAATATTTTCCCGGGTTAACCTCTTTTTTGCATAGTCAAGCATCTCCTGTTGAATATCTGCCAGAAACAACTTACCCTGTGGCAGGGCTTGTGCAACTCTTGCGCTAAAATATCCGGGGCCCGGCCCAACTTCCAGCTCCATTGAATTCTCGTGCAATTCAAGTCGCTTAATTAGTTTCCCTGGCGATATAAAAATGTTCCTTAGAGGGAAAAGAAGAGTAAATGCAAATTGAGGAGGGAATACACCTTTACTTGTAAGTCTTTTAACTGCAGATGTTGTTTTATCCATAACACATTTTCTTGTCGTTTCCTGGCAACTACTAAATACGCAAGACCATCATATACCTCATTTTCTTTTACATCGTAAACTGAATCAGGAATAACAGGGCGAGGTTTTGCAAAACTGGGATTGATTCTCAGCATTAATTTTTTTTTGCGTTCGTTCCTGTAATTTACTGAGAATCCTTCATCGCCCCAACTCACAATTCCATCCTTTTTGACTACACGGATAAATTCATCTATTGCTTTTTGAGGATCGTTAAAAAGATTTATCCCGCCAAAGTGATACAATGCATCAAAACTATTATCGGCAAAAGGCAGAAATTGTGCATTTCCATGGATCAGATGAACGTTAAGCTTCTTATTTCGTTTCTGGCATTGACGTAGCATTCCCATCGACAAATCAAGGGCAACCAGTTCCCCATTTTCACCAATATCATTTCTCAGATACTTCTGGAAAACTCCCGGACTGGGCGATACTTCCAAAATCCGCATACCGGGTTTTAATCCAAGAAATGAAACAATCTGCTCTCTTCCTTTTACCATGTCAACGCCAACGAGCAGTTTCCCCATTACCCTTTCATTCAAATCGTAAAGAGGTGCAAATATGATATAGAGTTTATTATATTTCTCATCATCACCTCCTAATTCGGCAGGATAAACTATTGACAATATATCATTTTCTACCTTATATACTTTTCCCTCTGATTCATAATTGTTTCCATTACATTGCAATGTTTTAAGTGATTCCGGATATCTTAAAATGTAATTTAACCAGTTCGTGTACATAATCAAGCTTTTCAAAATTATTTTATGCTATTTTCAGACAAAAGTAAAGTGTAATCAAATACCTCCTTTATTATTTTCGGCAAACAACGGGTTTTTACCGATAAACGAAGTGTATCATGTTTTATCATAAATATCCAAAGCCGTCGGCAGACAACTTGCCAATCTGTTAAAACCTATGCAGTTGGTTTGTGTTTTGAAAAGCAAATATACCAAATTTTCACCCTGGAATTTTAAAATTTTTGAGTGGAGGTAAAGTCCAGATAAATGAATCGATTTTACTAAAGAAATAATAGAAAAATCATCTGAAGGTAATCGCGTCGAAGAAACGCCTTCAGATCCTGATTAGACTCATACTTATTTTACTTTGGAGGATTATTCATTCATTTTTTTATAGTCCACCCATAATCCACGTACCTCCATTGGAAATCATTAGCCTTAAAAGTAAGGTACATGAATCCTTCTTCAAAACCCTGGTTCGGGCCTCTCCACCACCCACCTGAAACGGCGCCACCGGTTATAAAATGAATACCATCAATATATATATCCTCTACTGTGTGCAGATGTCCCTGAAGCACAAGTTTAAGGTTATACCCGCTGAAAAGGTTAATAACTTCCTTTGAATTGAAAACTACCAGAGATGAGTCATTTGGTAAAGTGGATCCATCATATTTCTGAGTATAAGCTGTAAGGAAAGGAATATGTGTGCTCAATACAATCGGAGTAGTGTGGTCAGTTTTCTTCAACTCACTCTTTATCCATGAAATCTGCGCTGTGTCAACCTGCCCAACATATTTACCTTTTTTAGTATCCTCAATTGAATTAAGAACCAGGAATTTCCACCCTTTATGTTCGAAAGAATAGTATGATTGCCCCAGTCTCTTTTCAAACATTTTTTCTCCGTACTCCGGATTAGCAGGATCAGCCCCGCTACTTTTATAAATACCATAAATTTCGTGATTGCCTATTGTGTTGTAAACCGGACTTTTCGATTTTTTTACAACCTCCATGTAAAGATTATAGAGTGAATCTGCGCGACCATACGACTGTCCCAGTGCATCCATTATCAGGTCACCTCCCGTAAGAATAAAATCGGGGTTTAACATATTAACTGTATCCAGAGCCTGTGTGAATCCTTTAACGGCATCTTCCTCCGGTTGAACATGTATATCGGTAAGAAATGCCACACCGAATGCATCCTTCTCTTTCTTCTCTTTTTTACACCCTGAAAATGAAACTATTATAACTAAAATAACCAATTTAGCCATAACTAAGTAAAAAGCCGTTTTTTTCATAGATATCATTTTATTACTGATTTTACCAGTTCAAAGATAAAATATATCTTCCCTTTCTGAAAACTGTTTATTCACAAAAAAGTTAAGTTTTTGTTTCTTTGGATACTATAACTGTAATTGCGGGTTGAACCTGCAAAACCTGAGTTCTATTTTGATCCTGTTGGCGGTAAATATTGTCCACAAATACCTAAATCTTAGGAGTCGTTTATGGGACTGGAATAATACCATCTCTTTTTGTTAACTTTTCAAATAGTTCATCATTTATTTTGAAGGAAGCTTAAACAGGAAACTTGTCGGGATTTATAACAAAAAACATCTTTCCAGCAATATTGAGTCTGATTTGAAAAGTATTTTTTTTGCCACTGAGGCACAAAGACACAAAGTTGCACCAAGGATAAGTCATTAAAAATAAGTTCTTTGTGAACCTTGGTGTCTTCGTGTCTTGGTGGCAATTGCATTTTTTCGACTTTCGGAGTGGTCTCAAAATTCAAAAGTCAAACAACCCTAATAGCTTTGATAATTGCCTTCAGGATTATCTTCTAATGGGATCATGTGAACTTCAATAATGAAAATCGCCAGGTTGAACTCTTTTATCAGTAGAAGTTTTGGCTTGTATTCTGTGGCAGAAAGAAAGTACTATTTTAGTTGATCAAATCCGTAACATGCTAAAATCTTTTGAAAGATATCAGTATTATCATATATACCATTGAATTTTTCTGCACCAGGGCCATAAGCATAAACCGGTACCATGACAGCTGTGTGATCTTTTGTTGAAAAATTCAGTTTAACCTTATGAGTCTGCATATCACCACCAGTAATTGTCACTCCTCCGGTTTCATGGTCGGCTGTTATAACCACCAGTGTATGACCATCATTTTTAGCAAAATCAAGTACCACACCTACCGACTTATCAAAATCGAGAGTCTCGTCAATCAGTGTATCAGCATAATTTGCGTGACCTGCCCAATCAATCTGGGATCCTTCGATCATTAGAAAAAATCCCTTTTTATTTTTATTCAATATCTCGATAGCTTTACCTGAGGCAGCAGGAAGCATGTCTCCTCTTCCATTTAACCGATAAGGATTATGTATGGGAGCAGTTAGTCCGGCAAGCTTCAAAGAAGTAGATTTAATAACCATATCCATTGAAATATCAACCTCATAACCTCTGGCTTTAAGACTGTCAATCAGGTTTAATTTGTCTGCCCTCTTTGCAAAATGGTCATATCCTCCCCCGATAAAAACATCAATATCGGTTTTTATAAAATCCAGAGCAATGGCATCATAGTTGTCTCTGCTTGAATCATGAGCAATAAATGATGCAGGAGTGGCATGCGTAATTGCAGAGGTAGAAACCAGACCGGTAGCGAGGCCATGTTCTTCAGCGATTTCCAGGATGGATTTAACACGGTTTCCCTGAGAATCCATCCCGATTACTCCATTTTTGGTTTTATTTCCGGTTGCCAGAGCAGTTCCGGCCGCTGCGGAATCAGTAATATAATCGTCTGAAGAAAACGTTTTCTGCAATCCGATAATATTGCATCTTTCAATATTAAGAGGGTGATCTGAAACTGTCATTGCTGCATAAACTGCGGGGAGACCCATCCCATCACCAATCATAAAAACAATATTTCTGATTTCAGGTGCATCCCTGAGTCTTGATTTTTTTGCAGGAAAACACGAAATAAGGGAAGCACTCAAAATAAGAAGTAGCAAAAAGGTTGATATTTTCTTCATTTCTAATTATGTATTTATTTAAATTTTCGTAAAAGTAATTTTTTTTTGTCGATCAGATCAGTTAGCTTAGACATATACTTCATTAATTTACATTTCGTATAATCCTCTATTTTAGCATATTCCCGATTTTGATCCCAAAATAGATGGTTCGGGGCGATACCGGGCCATATATATAAGCAGGATCACGGTTAATTCCTATATCATAATCGGACTGATAAGAATTGAATATATTTTTCATACCGGCAAACCATTGCAGGGAGGCTCCTTTAAGTTTTATACTTTGGGATAATTTAATTCCCAGATCAAAGAAGGGATCTGATTCGTGCAATTCACCCAAATCAGGGTCGGTAAGGGGACCAAAATAGGGGACCAGCATTTTCCCGGTATAATTCCCTGTAGCTGAAAGACAGAAATCCTTCACGAAATGCCAGTCTGCCATAAAAAAACCATAGTTGGAAGGTGTGCGAAGAAACCGTCTCTGGTCGAATTGTTGCACAACATCGTAATTGCTTGACTGAATAGTAAATCCGGAGGTCAAAGAGAAATCTTTCAGCGGTTTCAGCTTCAGTTCCATATTTATTCCCTGAACTGTAGCTCCGCTTTCGCCATTCTGTCGCGTATAAAGTACCGTCCCATTCTCATCGGGTACACCTATTTCGTTAACAAAAGGATCTGTAAGCCTGGTATAGAATCCTTCAATAAGAAACCCGGTTGTAACTGTTCCAACCAGTTTGTTGAAGTCAAGAGAAGTCATAATACTATGGCTGGTTTCCTGTTTAAGATCAGGATCGTTGATATTAATCACCTGCCGCGAACCGGATGTTTCTATATGAAGGTCCTCATCGAATATCTGAGGGGCACGATAACCCTGAGAATAGCTTAATCTTGCCTGTAAAGACTCGAAAACTTCGTACATAAAGTTTATTCGCGGACTAAACACATTTCCTGTTTTAGTTTCGCCATTATTTGCATTGTCTTTGATCATGTAATTGTCATATCGTCCGCCAAGACCAATTTTTCCTCTATGAAATTTTAGTTCGTATTGTACAAAAATGCCTGAAGTGCGCGATAATTGGTTTGCAACTACAGTATTATCAGTGTGAGGAACACTTATAATCGAATCATTGACAATAATTGCATTATCATAATCGGGATAACCAAGCTTTTTATCAACAAGAGAACCACCGGTATTCTCGATTCCGGCAATAATTGATGAGTTACCTAAAACAGCTTTATACTGCATACCAAGATTGTAGGTCAGATCTTTTGAATTGCCATAGTCCTTTAACGAGCGATTTGCACCGTAATAAGAATCGCGGTTAAGATGCTGGGTAGAAAAGAAAACAGAAAGCAGATCATAATCCCTGAAATATTGTTCGAACGTTACAGCCCCGGTTTTAATGTCATGATTAACCGCCTCGGCTACATCTCTTTCATGCAGGGGAAAATTCTGCCTGTTGCCTCCGTTGCGCTCCTCTTTAATATTGAAAAAGTCAATAGCCAGTTTGCTGCGGAAACCAAATCTGTGGAATAACCTTGTGCCGATTGTCAGATTGGTCATCGGGGAGATCTCCGAATAGTCATCATTGTTGGCATAAAATGCTTTACGTTCCCTTGTAAATCCATATACTGCCACGCCTGTTTTACTGTCAGCAGAAATAAGTGAGGTATTAAAATTAGCGGAATAATCCGGCGCCACATCTTCAGAACCATTCATTCCGATCCCGGTTAACCCAGTGTTGAATCCAACCTCATAGGAATTAGTAACCGGATCCTTCAGAATTATGTTTATAGTGCCTGCAATCGCATTGCTTCCATAGAGAGCAGAACCGCCTCCACGCACTACTTCGACTCGTTCAATCATGTTTGATGGTATTAGTTCCAGTCCATAAACTCCTGCCAGACCGCTAAAGATCGGGCGGCTGTTTATCAATATCTGTGAATAAGGACCTTCCATCCCGTTCATACGGACCTGCGAAAAGCCGCAGTTCTGGCAGTTATTTTCAACACGCAATCCCGGGGTAAAGTTCAACCCTTCACTTAAAGTAACAGATTGCGTTGCTGCAAACAATTTGGGAGATAATGTGTTAACAATAGAAGAAGACTCTACTCTTTTCATTTCGCCCCTGTCAGCGGTTATTACAACTTCTTCAAGTCCCATTACATCTGGTTCCAGATCAAATTTAATTTCTACGGTTTCTCCTGACCTGATGGTGATTTCTTTCTCCGCAGGTTTGAAGCCCAGCGATTGTGCCCTTACAGTATGTTTGCCTGCAGGCAGGTTAATTAGCTGGTAGTGACCTGTTTCATCTGTATTGACACCCAGTGTTGTTCCTTTTACGCTTACAGTAGCAAAAGGAATGTGGTTTCCGTTACTGACTACATGTCCTATTATATTTGCATCAGTTTTTTTCTGGGAAAAGAGTGATGATGAACAAAATAGAACAATTATTAAAACCCATATATATTTTTTCACGATTTTTCAATTTAAATATTACACAATATGATTACTATGCAATAACCTCTTACATAGCCAAATGAGAAAAGGAATTTCAGAAATTCCCAAAAGAGATTTAATTGTGTAAATTTAAAGGTGGCGCTCTGAGTAGATATGTATATTGGCTGGTAAAGTTGGCGGGTACATTTTCATCTGTAATGAAAACCAGGTTATTTACAATCCTACGAATAATTTTCACCCCGTAAAAAAGCAACGGAGGGATGGCAATTAAATTCGAAATCAATTGTATAAGGACAAAACCATTTCCCGAATGTTGGTGTTCAACAGGATTAGTCCCGGAACCGTGAGGGAATGGGTGTGAGTGAACAATGGTAACACCGTCGACTATATGATAATGGGGGAATTGTGTGATACTTCCGTAATACCCCAGAAACAGTATCAGCAGGAAGTAAACATAAACCTTTTTAAAACGGTTTTTCAATCTCATTGTTTATTGCAATAGCCTTTAAGGCAATGCAAATATATAATTCTTTTGGAAGTTTTTTGGTAAAGAAGAACCAGTCGTAACACTTAATCTCCTATCTTCTTCTTTCCAGCATTAATTCCAAATCTTCTTTTAACGCCGATAAATCTTCTTCGTGTTCAACTTCCTGTGATAAAATTGTCAAGACAATATTGTAGGTAACAGGATCTCCTTCTCTGGTAATATCCAGAAGGTCACTGTAAACACGAATTGCACACTGTTCTCCCTTAATATTCTGGTTCAGAATTTCTTCAACATACGGATCGCTGGGAACATCGTAACCGCAATTTGTCAGTTTAAACCATTCTTCAGGCGACAATACCGGTGTACCCTCAAGTTGAATAATTCTGGTGGAGAGTAATTCAGCATGACTTAATTCCTCAGTTGCATGAAGTGTTAGTTCAGCAATTACAGCATCCTTCATCGGGCCTTTGACAACTTTTGCTCCAATCCAGTACTGATAATAGGCAAACCATTCATCGGATAAGGCTTTGTTTAAGAGGTTGATTAATTCATCAACATCCATTTTTACAATTGATCTTCCTTTTTGTCCCATAGTATTTTAGTTTAAGTTTATTATAATTCTGAAAAACGCTAAGGCTGTTTTACAATCTGGTTACCACACTGAGAAACAAATTGCAATACCAGTCTAACCGTTAGTTGTACGCTTCTTTAGTCGGTCCGGAGGGAATCGAACCCTCGACCCCATGATTAAGAGTCACGTGCTCTGCCAGCTGAGCTACGGACCGAAAAACAGGCAATTGTGTTTGTTATATCTTTAATATTAAGTGTAATTATAAACAATTTTCCGGTTAACTGATCAGTCGGTTCTCAGGATTTGTTTCCATGCTACCAATAGTCATGATTTTGGAAGATGTCTCATTAATCAAATTGATGCCTAGAGTTTATTAAAACCTGAGTTTTATTCCTCCGAAAGCAGTAATCCCGGGCATTGAATAATACAGGTTATTTTCATATTTCTGATTTAAGATATTCTCGGCGCTGATAAATAACTCAGCATATTTCCAAACCTGGTATGATATTTTTGAATTGAGCAGTACATAACTCTGAAAGCTAGTTTTTGATGAGGGATCAGTATCGAGATGATTTACATACTGGACATTTGACGCTAACTGCCACTTATTCAGGCGGTAGTTACAACTTAAAAACAGATGATGTTTTGGTGTGGCATAAACAGGACTCTTCATATTGATATAAGAGTATGTCAGATTAAGGCCCAGGTTTTCGAGAGGATTTGCAGTGGCTGCAAACTCAATCCCTTTGTTAAATACCTCTCCGGCATTTTGTAAACCGACTAATGGAACATTAATAATGAGGTTATCGCCTTTGACAATGTAACCTGTTAATTCGAATTTCAGTTTATGATTAAGAAATGATTGCAGTAAACCTGTTTCATAACTCATTATTGTTTCAGGGCTAAGGTTTACGTTGTGATTCCAAATATACAACTCCCTGATTGTAGGGCTTCTGAATCCCTTGGATACCGAAGCTTTTAGAGTGGTTTGTGTTGTAATTTTATAAGCTAAGCCTCCGGCAGGTATCCACTCTTTTCCATAAACCTGGTGATTCTGCATGCGCAAACCGGCATTAAGAGTCAGCCGGTCGAATAAAGTCTGTTGTACAAAACCATAAATACCTGCATCATATACTGTTGTATCCTTGAATATCATTCCCTGGCCACCCATTGCCTTTTCGTTCTCAGCAAGCCCTCCATAATTCAGGTAATCTGCACCAACGGTAAAATTATTACCTTTAAACAGTTTAATCGATTCATAGATATTTAAGCCATAATTTGCATCGGTTGAATGAAACCCGTCGGATATTTTATGTTCTCCGAAATTATAAAAGAGCTTGGCAGAACCCGAATACTTTTCATAATTATTGTCAACTGTAAATGACCAATAGCCTCTTCTTATGTTGAGAGAACTGCCTGGAACGGCATTAATGGTATCTGGACCCGGGTCAGTAGCTTTGAAGTGTGCCAGGCTTAAATCACTATTTACAGAGATGTTATTATTCAATTGGTAGGATAGTTTCAGGTATTCGTTTGTTATGTTAAAATCTGAGTTCGGACGATGTCCGTCTGTCTGGTCATGGTTTACGGATGCAAACAGGCTTAATTTGTTTTTTTTGTAACCTGCGGATGCCATGTATTTCTGAGTGTTAAATGAGCCATACATTAAATTGGCATTTCCATTGAAACCTTCTTTCGTTTGTTTTTTTGTAATTATATTAATAACACCACCCATCGCATTTGAGCCGTATAGAATGGAGGCCGGACCTCGAATAACTTCTACTCTTTCAACATCGGAGGCCACATAAGAATCGGGTAGCGGATGTCCGAAAATGCCCATGAACTGGGGATGGCCGTCAATCAGCATTAACACTCCTGTTGTAGGACTACCGCCAATCCCTCTGATTGAGATTTGCCCTGCTGCATTACCTGCCACTCCGAAACCCATAACTCCCCGCTCGGTTACAAAAAGACCAGGAACACGTCCGTTCAATATGGGTAAAAGGGCCGTTTCATCACTCTCTGCTATCTGAAGATTATTAACCACCGAAATAGCCATTGGCACATTTCTCTTATTCACTTTTACAGTTGTCCCGGTAACTACCACCTCATCGAGGTTAATAGTATCCTTAAGTATTGAATGTGCATTTTCCTGTGAAAATGCCGGTATGGCTATTATTATTGCCGATACCAGTGAGGATAATTTTTTTTTCATGATTCTGTTTTTATTTAGTATTACGAAATATATAAAACGTGTTACTTTAGTGATAAAAAAATTAATCGGTTTTGCTCATTATAAGTTTTCCATGTTTTATACCCTTGATGCTTATTAATTTATCTGACAGCTCAGTAAGCTTTTTTGCAACCCCTTTGACTGCAATTATTTCCAGACAAATTTCATGGCTCAGATGATAGTGTTGCGCTGACAATATTACGTCATAGTAATTATGCTGTATCTCATTTGATTTAGAGAGGATATCTTTTTTATGATGATCGTAAATCATAACAATAGCTCCTGCAACAACATTATTGCATTGCCATTTTTTCTCGACAATATTCTTTTCAATCAGGTGGCGCAAAGCCTGAGACCTGTTTGCAAAATTGTTGTCGTCAACATACAGGTCCATCTCTTTCAGTAATTCTTCCTCAAGACTGATACTAAAACGGACAACACTCATCGTAACACGTTTTTATGTAAATGTAATATTTTTTACTTAAAAAACTTTCTAATCGATAAAATATTTTCAGGATTTGACTTCCGCTTTTGAGATGATCAGTTCCGCTATTTTTTCAAATGCCTCAATAACCTGTTTATTGGTTTGATTGAATATGCTTTTACCCTGCTCTGCAGCTTCCCCTACCTCCATCACCAAAGGGATCTGCCCCAACAGCCAGGTATCAAACTCCAGCGCTAATTTGTGACCGCCTCCTTTTCCAAAGATGTAATATTTTTCATCGGGATGCTGTTCCGGGGTAAACCATGACATGTTTTCAATTACACCCAGAACAGGAACTTTCAAATCTGGATTGATGAACATTGAAGTGGCTTTTCGCGCATCGTTAAGTGCTATTTCCTGCGGGGTAGTAACAATAATTGCTCCTGTCAGATTCAGTTTCTGAATAGTTGTCAATTGTATATCACCTGTTCCGGGAGGAAAGTCAACAATCATATAATCAATATCTCCCCACTCGGTGTTTTCGAAAAGTTGTGTGATAGTGTTAGCTGCCCTCGGTCCCCGCCATATCAGCGACTGATTACGGTCAATGAAAAAACCTATTGAGATGATACTTACTCCAAACTTCTGAATGGGAAAGATCATCTGTTTATCTCCAAATGCTGTTACATCAGGTTTGGCATCCTCAATACCGAACATTCTCGGGATTGACGGACCGTAAATATCCGCATCCACCAGAGCTGTTTTATATCCGTTTCGTGCCATGGCAACAGCAAGATTGGCTGCAACTGTTGATTTGCCAACACCGCCTTTGCCTGATGCAACTACGATAATGTTTTTAACCCCTTCCATCGGGATTTTTTCAAATAAATTACTCACATCTTTTGATTTAGGATTTTGTTCCATATTATTTTTATTTTTTTACTGATATTAATATTTGGATTAAATTCTGTTATGCTTTTTCCCTGAACCATAGCCTCTACCATATTTTTGTCAAATGGCAACTCTCCTGCCATGGTGATGTTACTTTCTTTGCACCACGTTTTTATTTGGGTACTCATAGAAACGTTAAGGTCATACTTATTGATGATGACGTATGCCTTTAGATTAAATTTTTGAACAATACCCATAACCCTTTGCATATCGTGCAGGCCGGAAATAGTTGGTTCAGTTACGATCACAACCTTATCTACACCGGTAAGGGTGGAAATTACCGGACAACCGATACCTGGAGGACCGTCGAGTATAATGGTTTCCAACCCGTTTTTTTTAGCTACCTGTTTGGCTTTTTCACGAACCATATTTACCAGTTTTCCCGAATTTTCTTCACCGGGAGAAAGTCTGCCATAAACCATTTTACCATTGCGAAAGGAACCGGAATACATACGGCTTTTATCGTTTGCAACCATTTTTATGGCATTCTCAGGACAAATACGGGAACAAAGAACACAACCATCGCAGGCTATTTCAGATATTGATACCTTGTCATTTATTAAAGAGATGGCATCAAAACGACAATGGTCCATACATAATCCGCAATTGGTGCACAAGGAGTAGTCAATAAAAGCTTTGTGGCCTGTAATGTAAATATTTTCTTCTTCATGTGACGGATTAAAGATCAAATAAAGATTAGCCGCATCTACATCACAGTCAGCAAGAACCACTTTCCCATTCAGCGTAGCAAATGCAGCGCTGATACTCGATTTTCCCGTTCCTCCTTTACCGCTGATTACTGCTATTTCCATATTGTATAAATATATTTTCAACTAATACCTGAAGTTGTTTTGCAAAAAATGAATCGGTCTCTGATACTATTTTCCCTCTGGAGTACAACCCCGCAATCTCTTTCTTAAACGGTATTTCGAGTAACAGAGGAATTTTCTCCTGCATCAGGTATTTCTGGACTTTGTTATTGCCTAATCCTACCCGGTTTATAATTACTCCAAAGGGTTTGTTTATTATCTTTAGTGTCTCCACACTCTGTTTCAGATCGCTGAGTCCAAAGGGTGTAGGCTCTGTTACCAGGATAACGTAATCGGCTGATGCAACTGTTTGTATAAATGGACATGATGTCCCAGGAGGAGCATCCAGAATGACAATATCAGCTTGATTATCAACTTGTTTTATTGCAACTTTGATAACAGTAACAGGCGACATTACACCGATATTCATTCTCGCTTCAATGAGTGCAGGCAGCCTGTTTGTCGAATATAGGGCAACCTGTCCAAGCGAAACAGGTTTCTCTGAGATGGCGCCAAACTTACAGGCAACACTGCATGCCCCGCAGCCGTGACAAAGATCCTCTATCACATGAATAATTTTCATGGGAGGAAGAATGAATATGGCATTGTAATTACAGTAATCATGGCATTTGCCGCAGAAAGTGCAGGTTTCTGTATTAATGACCGGTACCTGTTGTGTAACTTCGGTTTCCTTTATAAGTTTTGTTTCAAAGAATGCAACAGCATTTGGCGCTTCGGCATCGCAATCAACAAGCATTGCCCTGTAATTATTCTGCAACAGGGTAAAGAAAATATTTGTTGCAACAAAAGTTTTACCTGTACCGCCTTTCCCGCTGGCTATAGCAATCTTCATCATATCCTGTTAGTCATAATTTAGCCGGGTTGACTCATCGGTTAGTGAAGGTTGAATAGCCTCATTCAGGAACTCTTTGTTCCATGTGTTAAGCTTTGAATGGGTAATGTAGTATTTCTGTGGAATCGGGTGTGTTCCAAAAATTACCTTAATGCCGTATTTTTCCGGGATAAACTTTTTAAAATGTTCCATATACGGACAAGGAGGATAACCAACAAGAAATCCAGTCGCAAAATGGATATGAGTTACTCCGTTTTTCATCATTTCTTCGGGAGCATATTCAATATTACCACCCGGACAACCTCCACATGTAGTAAATGCTGCGATTTCAAGTTCCATATCTTTATAGATTGAAAATGCCCCTTCACGATTGGCAGCCGCTCTGAAACATTTACCTCCGGTACAGGTACTGTACCTGTCGCAGATAATTATCCCTATTTTTATTTTCCCCATTAAATCAATTATTTGTTAATTAACTCATTTAAGGCATCCTTGATTTTCTTTGACGGTATGCATGCTTTTCCTGTACTCTTTTTGACACAGGCAACAGTAATGTGTGCTTCATTTATTATCTCCCCGGCTTCATTTATTGCTTGATAATCAAATATAATCCGGGCTCCTGACTGAGCTTTAACCTTAGTATTGATCAGAATTTTCTGATCATAATATGTTGGTTTAATAAATTTTAGTGAAGCATCTATTACCGGTAAGATGATCCCGTCTTTTTCTATTTCAGGGTATGGTATCCCAATACTTCTGAAAAGTTCCCATCGGGCTGTTTCATAGTATTTTAAATAGTTCGAATGGTGCATGAATCCCATTTGGTCGGTATCGGAATACGAGACCCTGTAGCCTGTTTGGAATGTATTCATTATCTGGTTCTTATTTTTCAAAAATTATAACTATTAGAATTGATAATTAGTCAGCAGCATCTTAGTACTTGTGGATTCTCTGGTATTCCTATATCTTCTCCATTCCGACCCTTATATTTCTTTTCAGGGTCATATACTATTCCTAACTTATCAAGTAAAGGCTCAACTGTTACCTGGTGAGTTTGCAAACCTATATCCCAGGGATCGTAACCTAACAGTAGTCCTGCCAGTTCTTCATAGGTCAATACCGGAATTCCATAACCATCTTCACCATAAGTTTTGCCTTCCATTTCGGCAATTACATATTGCCAGCGGTCGAGGAAAAAGGTACAACCCGGACAGTTGGCTATGATAAGGTCGGGTTTAAAAGTCTGCATCGAATCGAATTTCTTTTTTGAATTTGAAACTGAATAACCTCTGTTCGATTTGAGGAGGTACTGTCTGAATCCGAATCCACAGCAATGACGGCGTTCGGGATAGTCAACCTGCTTACCACCCCATTCGTCAATTAATCCTGCCAGTACATATGGATATTCAGCGCCTCCTATTCCTTCTTGTGGAAAAATCTTGGCATAATGACACCCAATATGATCAACGACTTTAAGAGGTTCTCTGGTATTTTGATTAATCAACCTGAATTTTGCTTTTGCTGCAATCTCTTTACGGAATTTGTAAATAACATCGCTTGCATGAACAAGGTTTTTTGGTATTTTAAAGGTTTTACCAGTAGCACGTTTTAACGCTTCACGTGTTTTTTGTTCCGTTTCCGGAAAGTGCTTCCATGTATCCATCACCTCAATATAAATACCAAAAGAGGTAACACACGATGCCACAAAATTTTCATATCCTGCTTCGTTCATCAGGGAAAATTGCCGGGCAACAACTGTCATAATTGTTTCAAAAGGAATTATACCTGAATGGTAGGCAATACCCGTACAGGTAGTTTGCCGGGCATCGTCAAAAATATCTTTGCCCAGTTCATTTCTGAGAATATTGATATAGAGATTTTCCGCTGCCGGAAAGAAATTCTGCCTGATGCAACTCCGTGCAAAAAAATAATGGTCATCAGCTATCTCTTTCTGGTATGCCGCCCATATCTCATTTTTCCTTGTCTTCATGAAGAAATTTATTAAGTTAAGCGCAGCAATTACGGTAGTTATTCATTATACAGATATTTAAAGTAATTATCTTTCCCATCTTTAAAATCAATGTTTAGTTCTTTTGCCTTGACAGAAGAGTATTTTTCGATCTTTTCAAACCGTTGAGTGCCGCCTGTTTCATCAAATATCTTTTTAAGGTCATTAAGCGATTCCTGCGATATATTGCGAAGCGTACCGGATTGTTCTTTATTATAGCTTGTTCCAAGTCGTTCCAGCATTGACTCTCTGTTTTGCCTTAACCAATCCCATACAGGTCCCTGTTCGGGATACATTTCAGTATCAACTTCATCAATATATACGCAATAACCGTATTTCAGGATATGGTCTCCCACAGTGCGTTTAATAGCCAGTTGTTTTCTTCCCTGCTGGCTCTCAATAAACAAGCCCGTTTCAATGGATAAAGCCCGTAATGCCTGAATAATATAACCAGGCGTATTGCCACGCGGACACCTGGTTTTACACGACAGGCATTCTCCACACATCCAGATAGTATCGCTTTTCAATAGCTTTTCCAGCTCACTTTCGTCTCTTTTCTGCACAGTATCTACCACTACACGAGGATCGTAATCGCTAACTTCTGCAGCAGGACAAATAGCAGTGCAGATACCACAATTGAAGCAAGCTTTTAATCCTTCAATGTAGCGGACATCTTTTTCTAATTTCTGATATAATGTTTCAGGCATAATATAAAAATCATTTATTTATCGGGGTGAACATCTCTCTTATAATACAAAAAGGATTGCCAAAAAACATGGGTACATTTTTTCTATATTCCCTGTAATCATTCCCAAATTTTTCCAGGCATTCCTTTTCTTCAATAAACAGCACAAATAGAAAAACCCAAAGCCATTGAGTAGCGGTAATAATGACGAAGGTAACCGGGTATCCTGTCAATAAACCAAGAAAGGTCATGAACATGCCAACCCCCAGGTGATGGGGATGCCGGACACATTTATAAACATTTTTAACAATCAATTTGGTTGACCATCCCCAAAGTTCACATTTACCGAATATCCTGAGCAATTTTCCTGTCCTTTTTAAAAGAAAATGAGCAAAAATCACCCCTGCTAAACCTGTTATCCGGATAAATGCTGGAAAACTATTGGTTCCGATAAGACTTAAATCCAATAACAAGCCGATACCCATGCTTATAATGGTAAGGCTTATCCAAAATATCAACCGTTTACGGCATTTGCTGCAGATAGCCATTTTATTATTAATTAAGTGTCATAGATAAAATCATATTTAATAAACCTCCGGTGATTAGTGCTGATAAAACCATTATCATTGTTGATTTCAACAAATCAATTACTCCCAATTCCTTTAAAAGTACTGCAAAAGTAGCTACGCAGGGAAAATACATCGATAGCACCACTGAAGCAACCACAAGCTGTTTTAATGTCATATTTAAAGGGATAAGCATCCCTATGGCCAAATCTTTCCGTAAAAACCCTATTATTAGTGCGCCGGCCGCTTCTTTTGGAAGTCCCAATAAATATGTGAAGACCGGGCCGGTTATTTTCCCGATAAACTGGATAACACCAAAGGTATAAAGGAGATTAGCAATTAAAACACCAAGCAGCACAAAAGGCACTGCTTCTTTGATAAACCATTTTAACCTCATCCAGACTTTTTTTATTACCCCGTTTAAATAAGGTATTCGATATGGAGGAATTTCAACAAAAATTTCCGGTGATGTGCCTTTAATTATTTTTCTGAGCATTAAGCCTATTATAAACCACACCACTATCAATGTTCCAAAAACGATACCCAATCCTTTGATACCGTAATGACCCAACAGTCCGAATAACATTGCCTGTAATGCCATGCAGGGTATTGCAATTGACAATAATGTTGCCGCAATAAATTTTTCTTTTCTGGTTTCCAGTATCCTTGTTGCCAGGACTCCGGGAACATTGCACCCAAGTCCTAAAAGCATGGGTATTATGGCAAGTCCATGAAGCCCAGTTTTATGCATTATGGTATCTGCCATAACCGCCATACGAGGCAGATAACCTGAATCTTCCAAAAATGCAAGGACTGTATAAAATGCAAATACATAAGGCAATACAGCGCCCAATGGGACAAATAATCCGGTTGTTAAAAGACCAAATGACTGTCCATAGTCTATCCTGCCATCAATAAGTTTGCCGATGAGTAAATCATGGAAAAAACCCTGTTGCCCTAACAAATCAGAGAATTTTAGCATTATAGGCGCCCAGACTTCTTTAAAGAAAGGTTCAAACACATAGCTTATTAAGCCTTCTCCAATGAACCGTATAAGGGTAAATGTTAGTAATAAAACCAAAATCAACAAAGGAATTCCAGTGAGCGGCTTAACGGAGACATCACCAAGGATTTCCGAAAAGGTATGATGTTTATGCGTGATTTTTTGAACTTTACTTATAATATCGCCAATTTCATTCCATCGTTGTGAATCATTATAAACAAAAGAAGAAAGCCTGGCATCTTTAATCCTTTCCACAAGTTCTTTTATGCCCTGCCCCGTTAAAGCACAGGTCGGAATACATGGAATATCAATAATTTGTTCAAGCTTTTCAACATCAATGGATATGCCCGTATGCTTTGTTTCATCAAATAAATTAAGTGCAATAACCATTGGCTTTTTGTACTTAATTAATTGAAGTGTTAGATTAAGATTGCGTTCTAAATTTGTTGCATCAATAACCTGAATAATAATATCACCATCCTTTAGCATTTGAATTGCTATTTCCTCGGCCTTACATGTAGGTTCTAAGGTATAAATTCCCGGAACATCAATTAGTTCAATCTGTTCACCCGCTATATTCATATATCCTTTAGCAAAATCGATGGTAGTGCCAGGATAATTGGATGAAATGACATCGACACCTGTAAGCCGGTTAAAAACCACACTCTTACCTACATTAGGATTACCTGTTAGCAAAATCTTCATATTATACTTTGCTCATTTTACTTCTACCATAATTTTATTGGCCATACCAAACCCTATCGCAATTTCTGTATTACCGCTGCGTATAACTACGGGCCCTTTCATCCATTGCCCGCTGACTTTCGTTATTTCTTTACCAATTCGGAATCCCATTTTATCAAGTTTTTTAACTAAACCGTATCCTCCGTTTATTGCTGCAATTGTTCCTTTTTTACCTGCGGGCATTTCAGTTAATGAGATCATAGTTAAAGAGTTATATTTTAATTAAAGAGGAGCTTGCACATTTCATAAGACAATCCCGTAACAAGTTGATTATTTCCCACTCCGCCTTGTTTTCTTGATTCCGGACATCCAAATGAGATATTCAGACCATTTTTAAAATATGTTCGAACCATTATGTTTCCGCAAACGGAAAGAAATGAATAGGGTTTTATTACCGGGTATTTACTGGTTTTTTCCGTGAAAAGGCGCATTAACTCCATCACATCCTTAGGTTCCATATATATAATGTAAAGGTCAGGTTGGATTTCGGGCTCCATATCTTCCAGTATCCCCAGAAAAATATTATTAACAGGCTTATCGAACATATGGATATTTTGAAGTATTTTTTTGACAATGCCAGGAGATATTTTGCTGTTTTCAGATATGTGTTGTACCAGTTCATCTTCATTTTTTAATAATCCCATACTTCGTTGGGAACCCAAACATGACAGGTTTTTGGTATCAAACAAAAACGGAACCTGGAATGAATATTTGACAGCTTCGCAAAAAGGCATTTTTTTTGAAGGAGTATCTAAAAAAACACCATTATAGTTTACTTTTATCCCGGTACAATTGAAGCCAAAAAGCTTTTTTAATTCAGATATCATTTTTGATTTTGTTTTTTAAAATCGAAAATAATTTTTCGTACATCGGACATACTAAAAGGATATTGTCTTTTTATCAATCCCAGTTTCTGTTTGGTCAGATTCTCGGGTATATTTAAATTGCGTGCCAGATAACCTACAGGTACGTTATATTTTTCTGAAACAGCCTGCAGTGTCTGATACCCGTAAACCTCAAATTCTTTATACTCTGAGTCATGAGGACCTGAAACAATTATTGAATTATTGTTTGCCTGTACCTCTTCTTTATTATTCATTTTTTCAGATTCTGCAGATGGTTGAATCTTCAAAATTTCATTGTTGCCGGCTTCAATCGGGAGGTTAATTGATGAGGGGAAATTATTAATCCTGTTCCTGTGCTTTGGTTCGAAGGGAACCTTTTCCGGTTCCAGGATGAAAGGAGAGATTAATGCTATCGCACCAAAGATGCATATAAGTCCGACAATACCATACCTTATATATCCAGCAGGAAACATGCGTTTAAAAACTGAGACAATAATATCCCAGTGTAAAATGATATGTAAAACCAGAAGAGAAAGAAAAATAATGCTTAAAGTAAGGTGTATAGATCCCCACTGATGTCTTGTTAGGCCAAAAAACTCGAGATCTACCTGATTACCATATATCACATTTCTTACTTCACCTGAAACAACAACATATTTCATAAGAAATCCTATACCTGCCATAGCCAATAATAGGATAAACATGACGATGTCGATACTTAAATTAAGTTTTGATTTATTGTAACTGAAGAGTTTCATGGTATATTTTTTATAGTTAATATTATGTTGTGAATCTTTTCAAATTATTATGCTGCATTAAATTAATTCCTGATATTTTTTTGTTTTTCGGAAAGCTTTTTAATTCTGTTTAGATTGCCTGTTAATAGCTTCCGTTTTAACAGGCCTAATTTATCGATAAACAGAATACCTTCAAGATGATCGAATTCATGTTGGAAGATTCGTGCCTTTATGCCATCGAGTTCTTCTTCTATTGTATTGAACGATATGTCCTGATATCTTACTAACACTTTGCCCGGGCGTTCAACATCTTCGTAAATACCTGGCAAACTAAGACATCCCTCTTTATAAATTTCAGGTTCAGCACTCCTGTCAATTATTACAGGATTAATAAAAACTCCTTCAAATCTTTCAATTGTTATGTCATCTTCGACAAGTGGTGAAGTATCAATCACAAATGCTCTTTTTAGAATATTAATCTGTGGCCCGGACAGACCGATACCTTCAGCTTTTTTTAGAGTATCAAACAGCATTTCAGTAATTTTCAGTATATTATCTTCTTCAATAATTGAAATTGAATGTTTCCTGAGAACAGGAGAGCCATATAAAATAATCGGAGCGTCCATTTGTTAAATATGAAGATGATATTCCCGCAGATAATATTTGTGTCCATTATATATTGTCGACCTGATTAATCTTTGTCTGATCAGAGATTTAACTACGCGAAAATCAGCATTATCATTATGCAAAAGTTTGATTAACGAATCTTGTCTTAATGGATGAACTGCAGTTATGTTGAGGATATCATCATAAATATTGCCCGTAAAACCAGCGTCAGTTCCTTCAAAACCGGTCAGAAATTCTGTATTGATATGATTATTGTTAAATATCTGCCATGCCATATTCAGTTTTTCAGAATCCGTAGGATTGACTGATTCCTCTGAAGGAGGTCTTATCGGGATGGCCAGATAGGCCTTCCCCGGGTTTATCCTTTTTATAAATTCTGAAACATGTGTTATATTATTAACAGTATCATTTATCCCTTTAATAAGCATGGTTTCCGTGCACAATATACCTTTATACTCATCGGCAAAAAGATTTATACTCTCTATAGTCTTTTCGAAATTCAACTCCGGAGCAGGACGGTTTATTTTTTGCCATGTTTTATTGTCTCCGGCGTCTATTTTTATCGAAACCCAATCTGCCAGAAAAAGATCTTCCCTTACTGATTCAAGCATCATCAAAGAAGCATTTGTTATGACAGCAACAGAGATGCCCTGTTTTTTCAATAACTTAATAGCCGTTCTCAGATTTATATCAAGAGTAGGTTCTCCGTTTGAAACAAAAGTCAGGTAATCAGGGAAATTGTCCCTGTTGAGTTGTTTCAGATGCTGTTCAACCTTTTTATCAATAAGCTCAGGTTGAAAAAAGGTCTCTCTTTTAATACTTTTTTTAACTGTTTCACCGACTTGGCAATAAATACAGCCATATGAGCAGACCTTTGGAGAGATAATGTTATTTATTCCAAGGCTTTTACCAAGCCTTCTTGATGGTACAGGTCCAAAGGTTATCATGGTGAAATAATGATTCTTAGTTTTTCAAATGGGAAGAATTAAAGATAACAAAGCTCTCTTTTTTAACCTTCAGCATTTCAGCAATAACGTCGCATTTAACCATTAATAAAAAGAAAATCCGGCCATCGTTAAGCGAAATCAATCCTTCCAGGTTACCCTGGCCTTTAGAAATTATAAGATCAGCTTTCCTGAAATATTGCTGAAACTGTTTACTTGATTTGTCAGGAACAGTGGAAGGAGCATCGTATCCGTTCGAAATTACATTGACGATCTCTTTCATCCCAATATATTCTGCATCTTCCATGGTAGCATCGTTAATTACCGGTGCACCCCTGACCACATAAGTCAGGCCAGGGTGGTTAATCGTCTGGATAAACAGTTTGTCAAAAACAATTTCCCCGGCATTATCTCCCAGATATAAAACAGTTTTTGCATTCTCTATTGCTTTCTTTAATTGTTTTGAATGGTCAATCGCAAATTCAGAATTAAGCGTTTTATTGATCGTTGCCTGCAAATTGAAATTATCATTGGCGGCGAAATCGATGATGTTTCCTGCAATCGCGAGCCGCAAAGCAGTATCGAAAGGATCTTTTGATTGACGTATGATATTTTCTAATTCAGGAAACATTCTGAGAGCCTGATCATTGTTCTCTTTCTTTACTCTCTTGTAAGGATCAGGATTTAGAGTATAACTCCTTAAAATGCTGTGAAGCTCCCTGGAAAATTCAGGTGCAGTGAGCTTATCCCAATTATTCTGATATAAACTGATCATATCCCGGGTGAAGCAACTTTTTGCTTCATTGGAAATATTTTCTTTTTCAAGTAATTTTTCAAATGCCCTGGTAAAGCAAAAAAAGCAACGAAAATCTGAAACCATTTGCGCATAAAATTAATGGTCACAGTAATTAGCTCCGGCAACCAGGGTATTATTCAACAGGTCATTAGCTAATTCTTTTGAATTCTTTATTGGTGCCCCTACAAAAACATTTATTTTTTGTTGATTAAAGAGATCTATGGCTCTTTGTCCCATACCACCTGCAATAACATCAGTTACTCCTTTTTCAGCCAGCCATGCGGGGAGTAATCCGGGTTCATGGGGTGGTGGTGTGACTAATGTTTCACCTGAAATTGAATTGTTCTCAGCATCTATAATTGCAAATTGCTGACAATGACCAAAATGTGAACACAAAATCCCGTTTTCCAACGGAATTGCAATGATTTTTTTCATTTTACTTTTTTTTAAAATATATACTACCGAAAAAATAATTCTTCATGTTTTAATTAATTAATTGCCCCCTCTGAAACGTATACAATACCCTATTCAGCAACCTATACCAGGCAAAGAATTTCCCAATAGTTACTCCTTTTTTTTGTATTGTTCAATCGCCTTTTTTAAAGTAAATATAGCTAACTGTGAACAATGGACTTTTTGCAGCGGCATCGCGCCCAGATGATTTAGTATATCGTTCTCGTCCAACTTCTCACAATCCATCAGCGTTTTACCATTTATCATCTCACAAAGAGCAGAACCTGAAGCGAAAGAGCCTGCACATCCTATTGCTTGGAATTTTGCATTGGTTATGACATCTGATATTTTCAAAAATATTTCCATCGTATCTCCACAAGGACCTGTAAATATGGAATGGGCATCCGGGTTTTCGATACTCCCGACATTTAAATGATTTTCATAATATTCTATAGCCCTGTCCGAATATCCAGACGTTTTTAATAAATCCCGTACTTCACTCATAATTTTATGAATTAATTAATTGCCTCCTCTGAAAAGATTTTGTCGTCCCATACCTCGGCCTCTGCCGCCTCTTCCACGACCAGAGCCAAAACCTCTGCCGGGGAAATTTTCTGGTTGGCCCTCGGTCTGATTGTCAGACGGAGTTGTTTTTTGATTTTTCAGGCTTGCACCATAATTGGCGCAACAACCCATTCTGCGGCCTGTTAAGGGACCTTGTCCCCCTGGGCCTGTTTGATCAAATCCTGGCATAATACCCTCCTTTTTTATTTATACCTGTTATTTTAATCCGCTTTTCAGGCGTTTCCCTTTTCCGGTTCCACCACCCGATTTACGGCGCATTCCCAAGCCTTTTCCTAATTTGTTAATTTCTCCTTCCGAAGAATTCTTCTTACATTTTCCTAATCCACGACCCGTTTTTGGACCTTTCCCTTCAGGACCTGTTCCATTAATTTGTGGCATAATTTTTTTGTATTAACTGTTTAACATATTGATAATTTCCCCTATAGTTTTTTCTGGTTCCTTAAATACAATCATCTGTATTTTCAGACTGTCGAGCAGTGATTTAATTTTGATTCCGAATTCTCCCGATATTATCTTCTGAACATTCCGGGATGCAACCAATTGCACTGATGCCGGACCGGCACCTTCCTGAGCATCTTTATTCGGGTTAGGAATGAATTCCATCCCTTTTGTTTCTGTATCATAAATAATAAAGAATCCACACCGTCCAAAGCGTTGATCCAAGTTACTTTGCACGCTGTTCCCGGTACTTGTTATAGCTACTTTCATAATATTCTTTTTTTAAAAATTTCTACTATGCGGAGTCCCTTTTCTGACCATATTGTGATGACACTTTGGACAAATTTCCTCTTTACATGGGCATCCAAACCGGTGGGGTTGTTCAAAGCCACAATTCGGACAAATGCATATATCACTGCATCTCGTCATGGATTCTTCGGGTTCGATATATGTCTGTTCATAATTTGAGAAATTATTGCTTTTACACAAGGGACACTCTTTTATTTCTTCCTGTTTCTCGGGATTATTGAAATAACAACCGCAGGATGAACATGAGAACCATTCACTGTCAAAATAAATTTTACCGCCTTCAATAATAATCTGCTTCCCCAGTACAAGCGCTTCTGCTATTTTTTGTCTGGCCCTTGCATAAATACGGGTCAGTGTTGGCCTTGATATGTCCATTGTTTCTGATGCCTGGTGGTGATTGAACATATTGTAATCACACAGACGCAATGCTTCATATTCTTCAATTTGAAGAAACACAGTACCAGATTCGTCTTCGGTCTTCTTGTTCCCATAAGGCTTAAATCCTGAAATTATCGGTGGATTACTGATTTTTCTTAATCTTAAGGGGCGTGGTGACATAAATTAAGAGCAATAGTTCACTACAAATATAATGAACATATGTTCAATATTCAAATTTATTTCATAATTTATTATGCAGCTTTATTTTTCACTTAATTCATATGGTAGTCCATGCAATTCACCTTACAGAAAATCAGCTTTTTATTTTTGCAAAGTACATTGCAAATGAGCGATATAGAAAGTGTGTCCATTTGCCAAATGGTACATTATATTATAACAAAGAATATTAGCTCAGGTAAATAAGAAATAAATTATAAGTTTAACTTAAACCAATAAGAGTAATCGGAATTCTTTTTTTCTGAGAACTTATAGTGATGAAATTCATTTGTGTGGTTATCATAACAGTAATCTTTCTTCCACTCCTCTGCATATTCAACAGTTTGCCTGATAGCATCGAGAATAAAAAGTAACTCATCGTTAGTCATGGTAGGATGAAGTGACAACCTTATCCATCCGGGTTTCATTGAAAGGTCTCCGGCATCTATTTTATCTGTGATCTCTTTTGAGAGTTTAATATCTACATTTAAAAGAAAGTGGCCATAGGTTCCAGCGCACGAACAACCCCCTCTTACCTGTATCCCGAACCTGTCGTTCAACAGTTTTGTGACAAGGTTGTGATGAATATTATCAATATAAAAAGAGAAGACTCCCAGCCTTTCCCTGATATCACCGGCCAGTATATGGAGACCTTTAATCTTCGATAATTCTTTGAAAGTTAACCCGATAAGCTCACTTTCCCTCTGATGGATCATTTTTGTATCCATATTTTCCTTAAGAGTGACACACAGTGCGGCCTTTATTTCCTGCAGGAATCCGGGGGTCCCTCCATCTTCTTTTACCTCAATATCACTAAAATAGCTATAACCTCCCCATCTGTTTGTCCATTTTACGGTACCGCCACCAGGATTATCCGGGGTGTCGTTCTTGTATAGTTTTTTATTGAAGATAAGTACGCCTGCACTTCCAGGACCACCAAAAAATTTATGAGGTGAGAAAAAGATGGCATCGAGTTGCTGCATTTTTTCAGCAGGATGCATATTAATATCGACATAAGGAGCAGATGCTGCAAAATCTACAAAACAGTATCCGTTATGCTCGTGCATTATATGCGCCAGTTCATGATAAGGAGGAAAATAACCTGTTACATTTGAACATGCTGAAAAAGAACCTATGAGTAATGGGCGATCTTTATATTTTACTATCTCTCTTCGTAAGGCATCAGTATTTACTGTAAGATCGGAAGAGGGCTCAAGAACAACCACTTCGGCAAGGGTTTCAAACCACGAAATATGGTTGGAGTGGTGCTCTGTGTGCGTTAAAAAAACAACCGGACGATTATCATTTGGGATGTCTTTACATTTTTCATAATCCCCATGTGTAAATGCACAGAAGTTTATTGCTTGTTCTGGAACCTTTAAACCAAGAATTCTTTGGAGCTTTGCAATCGCCGATGTCATACCTGTACCGGTAAAAATCAGAACATCATTATCATCCGCATTTACATGATGCTTGGCTATCTTCTGAGCTAGATGATATGCTTTTGTCATTGCATATCCCGTAGCCGACGATTCAGAATGAGTATTGCCCACCAATGGCCCGATGTCGTCTGAAATTCTATCTTCGATGGGTTTATATAGTCTTCCACTTGCTATCCAGTCGGCATAAATAAGTTTCCTGGATCCAAATGGTGTTTCTATTTCTGCGTCAATACCGACAATATTCCTGCGATAGTGATCAAAATATTTTTCAAGATCAGACATGTATGCTTGTAGGTTAAACCGGAGAAAAACTTAAGACTATGGACAGCAGCAGTAATCACTTTCCATTGTTGCATGGTTCTTCACATAAGAAGTTAAGGCATTGATGATATTTGTCTCTTCAGTATGAAACACCTCATAATTTATCTTCTGAAGATTCTTTTCAGATTCGCTTGAAATACCTGAGACAATAGCAATTTGCCGGTTTAATTTGTTCTTGTTTTTCAGATTAACAGTATTTAGAATATTCTCTTTTGGCAGGGCATTATCTCTGAGTTCCTTTAAACCGAAAGGGTGTTTATCTCTCAGTTCATTTGCAACAGTAATGAAAGAATCTTCCTTTATTGACTCATTAATAATTGTCAACAACCTGAATGCTTTCGCATTTTCAAAATCGGGAGCTACTGTTAAGCAATCATTGGTAGGTATCAGTATTTTCATTTTATTTATTTTATGATATGAAAATCAAGCATTTATATGTCAGATAATCAGATATATTACTTTGATCCAAAGGTAACTTTGAAAACCCATTAAGTTCCATTATGCGGAGTGATTGTAAACAACGAAAAATGTGATAATTGTCACAAAAAAGTATATACCTTTGCAGATCGGATCAATGTAAAATGATACCAAACGAGGATATTATTAATATCAAATGCAGGGATTGTCCCGACAAATCATGTGCTACTGCTGTACTTGATGTCATGGAAATGGACTCAATATTCAGGAACCGATATATAAATGAGGTCAAAAAAGGAACAAATATTTTAAATGAAGGATCACCAACCTCACATATAATATACTTACGGTCCGGGTTGGTTAAAGAGTTTATTAACAGACCGGATAATCAGGAGCAGATACTTCAGATAATTCTTCCTCATTCATATCTTGGATTGACTTCCATATTTGGCGACAAGGTTAACCATTATTCTTATACTGCACTGACAGACCTCAGGTTATGTTATATTGATATTGATGTCTTTACTAACCTTGTTAAAAACAATGGAAATTTTGCATATGAGATACTGACTTCAGTAGGCAGGGAAAGCCTTAATAACTTTCACAGGTTTATTGACCAGAATCACAAGAAGATATATGGACGAATTGCCGATATTCTCATTTATTTCTCAAAAGTTATTTTTTCTGATAATAAATTTCAGATTCCATTAACGAGGCAGGAAATAGCTGATATGGTAGGCACTTCAAGAGAGAGTACCGGAAGAGTCCTTGCCAAATTCCAGTGTGAGGGAATAATAGGTATCCATGGGAGGAATATAATTATTAACGATATAGTTAAACTGGAAAAGATCAGCAGATATGGTTGATTAGGTTTAAATCTTTTCTAATCATTTTGAAACCAACATGAATTTATTTTTTAATCAACATATTATATACATCTCTGGGAGTTACCCCCAGCTTATCGGCGATAGTACGAAGAGTTGTTTCCCCGGTGACTTCAATCCCTTTGCTCTTAAGAATCTGGATAAGGGTCTCAATATCTTTTCCAGTTCTTTCTGCAGTTGATTTAACAGTTAACTTACCGATTCCCTGCGGTACTTCACCTTCCTTAGTTCCTGAGTGTTTCTTGTATTTTAAAGAAAGTATTTCATAGATTGCTGCCGGAGTAGTATTGTTTTCAACTGCAATTTCCTTTAGAGTAATATTAACTCGTGCGACTGTTATATTATTTTCATTTAGTGTTTTAATAAGTTTTTCCGGCGCAATAGTATCAAATTCAAGTGCCAGCTTTTCAAGAGTGTATAATTCCATATGCAAAATTGGCGGAGCGGAGAATTTGCTTTCCCAGCTTCCCTTGACTTTTTCTCCAAACGTCATTATAGGACCAAAGGGGGTCCATGAATGAACCGTTCCAATAAAAATAATAACTGTAAGAAGTGTAGCTGTAACCAATTCCCACTTTTTATTAAGTCCAGCTCTGAGTTTGCTTTTAAAATATGTAAGAAAAGTTTTCCAGTTGACAAAGAACAGATGTACTATAACAAGAATAAAAAAGAGATAGGAAAATATAGTATGAAGAGCTTGCCATTCAGTTTTAGTAAAAAGCATAAGTTTCCAGGTACCCCAGTTGGCAATTCTTCCAGGAGGTGCAACATAAAGAATAAAACCAGACCACGACATAATAATTGTTGAAATAACCAGTGAAAAGCTGATAAAACTTCGAAGGTTGAATGATACTTTTCTCTTCATATTATTTGTAGTTTCTATTCATAATTTGGTAAAAAAAGAGCACAAATGTAAAACAATATAACAATCCACCTATTTAATTATTATTAATTACTTCAAAAAGTTTACTATTATAATTGAAATTCAGGAAATAAAATCGTATAATTTGATAGATTTTTATTATAATTTTATGCGATCGATCAGGGTTTGTATATTCTGCGCAGCACAAGGCGTGACAGCTAATGGTTGCTTTAAGCTTTTAAGAAATTAAATTATTCAGACCTCCTGTTATGACGAATAAAAAAACATTGATCCTGGGATTGGGGAATGATATCCTCACGGACGACATGATAGGCCCCCGTCTTGTACACGATCTGGCTCAAATGATTAATGACCCCAAAGTACAATTTGATACTGCCTGCTGTGGAGGATTGGAGATCATCGAAAATATAAAGGGCTATGAGAAAGTGGTTTTCATCGATGCGATACGCACCCGGGATGGAAAGCCAGGTGATGTGTATTATTTTATCCCCTCGGATTTCCGGGAGACCTCGCATTTATCAAGCCTGCATGATGTATCTTTCCTCACCGCCCTCAAACTGGGCAATACCCTGAACCTGGGTTTGCCTGATGATTTGCATATCA
>Ga0265292_1000848_pt1 | contig 33407 bp, 26 predicted proteins | sample Munlanlewell296A_FD_189080 | JGI IMG/M metagenome (GOLD analysis project Ga0265292, IMG submission 189080) | Leachate microbial communities from a municipal landfill in Southern Ontario, Canada - Leachate well 296A | ecosystem: Engineered > Solid waste > Landfill > Unclassified | place: Canada... | reverse complement strand
CGACGAAATATGGACTACTGCTGTGCCGTTAATCGCGGGGTTCAGCGCGTTAGTCGCTGCAGGTGCGGCTTTTGTTGAGACTGACCTCAAACGTATAATCGCGTATTCAACTATCAGCCAGATAGGATTTATTTTCTTAGGTTTATCGGTTAATAGTTATATAGGATTAGCCGGTGGGTTGCTATACATTCTGATGCACGGGTTAGCGAAGGCTGGCTTATTTTTGAGTGCCGGGATTATTGAACAAAATATGAAGACAAAAAATGTTACGCAATTAGGCGGGTTAATTACCACAATGCCGGTAACCGCGGTATCGTTCCTTTTTTGTTCATTCTCAGTTATGGGTATCCCGCCGTTCGGCGGGTTCTTCAGTAAGTTTATGGTTATCCGTGGCGCAATTGAAACTAAGGATATGTTGATTGTAACAATCTTTGTTATTGGCGCGGTGATGACAATTCTTTATCTTTTCAGGACATTTAATTTAATATTTTTGGGTGAACCCAAGACCGTACCGGTAAAAGAACAGTCGTTTACTATGGTGGCGGTAGTTGCACTGCTGGCAGTGTTATCCCTCGCGGCAGGTGTGTTTATTAATTATCCTAGTGAAATGGCATGCACAATTGTGGATACGCTGCAATCGTGTTGCTATATGGAATAAATGGTATATATGGAAAACTCAATATTATTATTACCTATATTAATACCGCTGGTAGTAGCCGGGATGGTGTTGGTATTCTTGAATGATAAGTTTAAGTTACTAAACGTGATTATGTTCTTAACAGCTATTGCTGCGAATACCGCGGTGGCGGTACTGCTGTTCAGCGCAGAAATGGATTACACGCTTCCCTGGGCTGGATTTGGTATGGATTTTGCGTTGAAGGTGTTTAAGTTTAATAGTTTTATTTTGCTGGCAATAACCTTTTTCGCTGTGGCAGTTGGGTTGTATTCCATATCGTTTATGTGGAAAAAAACAGGGATCAGCCAGTACCTTATGTATTTCTTGGTTACATTAGGGTTTGTCAACGGTGCGGTGTTAGCGGATAATCTCATACTCCTGCTATTTTTCTGGGAAGGATTATTATTGCCGTTATTCGGGTTTATTGTAGTGGGGAATAAAGCTGCGTTTAAAACCGCAATAAAAGCGTTCATCATTGTTGGGATCTCGGATCTTTGTATGATGGTGGGGATCGGGATGACAGGTTTTCTGGCGGATACATTAACATTATCTGAGATACATTTACCGTTGTCCACAATGGGTAGTATAGCGTTTGTGTTATTGATCATCGGTGCAACCGCTAAGGCCGGATCAATGCCGTTCCACAGCTGGATCCCTGATGCTGCGGTTGATGCGCCGTTACCGTTTATGGCATTACTTCCTGCATCTATGGAAAAGTTGTTGGGCATATATTTCCTTGCGAGAATAGCGTTGGATTTGTATCAGTTAACCCCGGATTCGTGGTTGAGTACGTTATTGATGATACTTGGCGGGGTAACAATTTTGTTGGCGGTAATGATGGCGTTAGTACAAAAGGATTATAAAAAGTTGTTGTCATACCATGCTATCAGCCAGGTGGGGTATATGGTCCTGGGGATAGGTACGTGTGTTCCTGCGGGTATTATCGGCGGGGTGTTTCATATGCTAAACCATGCAATGTATAAATGCGCGTTATTCTTTACTGCTGGTGCTGTGGAAAAACAAGCCGGGACGACTGATCTCCAGAAACTCGGCGGCCTTCTCCGGAGTATGCCCATAACATTTGGCGTGTTTGTAATTGCAGCAGCGTCAATCTCGGGTGTACCGCCGTTTAACGGTTTCTTCTCCAAAGAACTTGTGTATGACGGAACGTTTATCCGCGGGCAGTCGAACCCCGTATTTTTTGTGTTCTACGCTATGGCGTTACTGGGATCATTTTTTACCGCAGCGTCATTCTTAAAACTTGGCCATGCGGTGTACATAGATTCCGCACGGGTGGAACGTAAGGACATCAAGGATCCTGACTGGTGGATGCTGACACCTATGGTAGCAATTGCGTGTATCTGTATCCTTTTCGGTGTGTATAACGAGTTACCGATAAAGAATTTTATTGAACCTGTATTGATGAACGTTTCCGGCGGGGGTGCAGGCGCAAGTGCTGAAGTTACGGAAGATACGGTACATCACGGGTTCTCAGGTTGGCCGTCAAACTGGTTCTTGGTACTAATGACCGGTATTGTTATCTTCGGAGCTATAATCAACCACGTATTTGGCGTAAAGAAAGGCGGTGGGTCGGGTTTAAATGCTGCTGAACATATTCATTACGCACCGGGGTTAGTACAGGCTTATAACGCTGCGGAGAAACGGTTATTTGATCCTTATGATATAGGGTTGTCGTTAACCAACGTTTTTGCGAGGATACTATACTGGTTTGACCGTTTTATTGATTGGATATACGACAAACTGGCTGGTGAAATCGCGGATGCTGTGTCTCTGCGGTTAAGGTTAGCGCATAACGGCGATTATTCTTTATACATAATATGGGCAATAGTGGGAACAGTGATTGTTGTTTTGATGATAATGTAAAAAAAAGGGATATTGAATGTTGTCATTACTGGTATTAATACCTTTTGTGTGGTTAATATTATTAGTCTTACCCGCGGGTAACGGTGTAGCGTTTGTACGGAGGGTTGGGTTCGTTGGTACCGTTATACTTTCAATAATACAGATGGCACTGGTTTTGATTGATCCATTTACCAGATGGAGCCTGGCACCGGATTTTGTTACTGGAATGTTTAAGTTTGCATTACATGCGGATAGTTTGAGTACTGTGGTGTTGTTGTCAATAGGGCTGGTGGTGTTCACCGCATTGTTTGTGGGAAGGTATACTCTCAAGAACGCGGTACGGTTTGACCAGTTTGTATTGTTGACAGTGGTAGTGTTGATGGGGATGAACGCTACGGTATTGGTAACCGACATGTTTTCGTTGTACGTGTTCATTGAACTAACAGCAGTTGCATCGTTTATGCTTATAGCTTTGAATACCGACGATAAGTTTGGGATTGAAGGTTCGTTTAAGTATCTCATACTTTCAACTGTTGCAACTGTATTGATGCTGTCCTCCATAGCGTTGATGTTCTTAACTACCGGTGATGTAAAATTTGATGTGGTTTCTGTGATTGCAAAGCATAACGACACAGCGTTTTATATTAAACTCGCTACTGCGTTATTCCTCTGCGGAACATTTATTAAAGCAGGTGTTGTACCGTTCCACGGATGGGTACCTGACGCGTATTCCGCAGCGCCTTCGGCAGTGTCTGTTTTATTAGGCGGGATAGTAACAAAAGTTGCCGGGGTGTATGTTATGATAAGATTGATGACAACGGTGTTTGGGCTAACTATATTCACTCATAATGTTATTATGCTGTTCGGGACGGTATCAATTTTAGTTGGCGCATTTGCTGCGTTAGGACAAAATGATATGAAACGCATGCTCGCGTATTCAAGTATAAGCCAGATAGGGTATATTATCCTCGGACTTGGGTGCGGGACACCCTTGGCGGTTGCCGGTGCGGTGTTTCACTTCTTTAACCACGCGGTGTTTAAGTCGTTACTGTTTGTTAACTCCGCGGCGGTTGAACACGAACTCGGGAATTTTGATATGTCAAAAATGGGTGGGTTATCCCAAAAAATGCCGGTGACGTCGTTCACAAATATTGTGGCGTTACTTTCCACCGCAGGTGTACCGCCGTTATCCGGGTTTTGGAGTAAGGTTATTATTATCATAGCGTTATGGCTTTCCGGGCAGAAAGTGTATGCCGGGATTGCGGTTATTGCCAGTGTGGTGACACTTGCGTACTTTTTGTTGATGCAACGCAAAACGTTTTATGGCCAATTAGTACCCGGGATGGAAAATGTTAAAGAAGCAGGGATGGATATTTTGATCCCGGAAGTTGTGCTTACAGTGATTATAATAGTAACCGGTATTTTGTTACCGTTTGTATTAAACAATTTTGTGTTACTGACCGCGAATTTGGTGAGGTAGGTGTAGTATTGTGGATATTGTAAATATATTTTTATTGGCATTGCTATTAATCGCAGCGGTATGGACCGTTATGCGGACACGGTTAATCCGTGCGGTAATCGGCCTAGCGGTGGTTAGCGTACTGGTAGCTGTACTGGTGTTTCAGATGGGTTCGCCCATAGCAGCGGTATTTGAATTATCAGTATGTGCAGGGTTGATTTCAGTAATATTTTTTACAACAATCAGTTTTACCCGTAGGTTATCGTACGAACAGGCAGTTGAACGCAGGAAAGAACGGTTAGGCCGGTTCGGGTATTTACCGTTTGTACTATTAATTCTGGGATTACTGATGCTGAAGTATCCGTTACCGCAGCCTATGATAATGCTGCATGACACACCGGTTATCGGTGAGAGTTTACGGGTAGTGTTCTGGGATATCCGACAGATAGACCTTCTTGGGCAGGTAGCTATTTTATTGGCAGGCGCGATTGGCGTGATTGTGTTGTTTAAGGAGATACGTAAATGATGGTGGCTGGTATGCTGCAGTGGTACGGAATATTTATTGTATTACTTTTTGTTGTGGGATTGTATTGTATTATTACCACAACAAATCTTATACGCCTGCTGATTGGCATTGAAATTCTTATTAAAGCAGTGACGTTATTGTTTGCATTAGCCGGGTGGTTGACCGGGAACACTGCGTTATCGCAGGTGTTGATCATTACGTTGATTGTTGTAGAAGTTGTGATAATGGTTGTTGCAGGAGGATTGATAGTCAATGTGTACAGGCATACCAAAAGTATTGAATCACGCGGGATTAAGAATCTTAAAGGATAGATAAAGTATGGATATTTTGAATTTACTTATTTCCTCACCGCCGGTAGTGTTTATTGTTTTACTTGCGGTGATTGTTGCGGTATCGTTCTTGCTTAACGGCATGGCGTTTAAGAAAGGCGAGAATGAAACTACGTCGTATTCGTGTGGGGAAGATTTTGACGGGCATATGCCGCAACCGGACTACCGCCAGTTTTTCCCGTTTGCGTTTTTCTTTACAATCCTGCATGTAGTTGTTTTGGTGATAGCGACAGTCCCGGCGGTTAATGTTTCAAACCTTGCAATGGCTGTGGTGTATATCATAGGTGCAGGAGCGGGTTTATTAGTATTGTTAAGAGGGTGATTTATTTATCATGAGCAGTATTAAACAAAAAATACTTACTTGGGCGAGGATAAAGTCGCCATGGGTGATACATTTTAATACCGGTGCGTGTAACGCATGCGATATAGAAATCATCGCGGCATTAACACCGCGGTATGATCTTGAACGGTTCGGTGTGGTGCTTAAAGGCACGCCAAAACATGCGGATATAATACTCTGTTCCGGGCCGATCACCAGGCAGATTGAGGATAGGTTAAAAAATATTTATGAACAGATGCCCGCGCCAAAATTTGTGGTAGCCGTGGGTACCTGCGCATGCAGCGGGGGTGTGTTCCAGGGATGTTACAGCGTAAAATCTGGGATTGACAAAGCAATCCCGGTAGCTGCTTATATCCCGGGATGCCCGGCAAGCCCAAAGGCGTTGATTGACGGTGTGGTTAAACTGTTGTCAAGTTTGGATGATAGCGGCGATAATAAGGCTCAGAAGGAACTTAATCCTGTCATACTCGGGGAACATAGGGAGTAAACATAATATGAATTCTCAAGATATTAAAAGTAAGTTGGAAGCTAAGTTCGGGGTTTTTAAGGATAAGATAACCACCCCGCGGGCTAACCGTGTATTCGCTGATTTAGCATTAGGTGAAGATTTTGAACCTATCCTGAAATATATTGTCACTGACCTGGGATTTGATAACTTGTTATTGATTACAGGGTTGGATGAACGCGAAACGTTTGGTGTGATATATCATATAGTAAATAAAGACAATATTGTTTTGAATTTAAAGACTCATGTTACCCGCGAAAATCCTGTTGTTAAAAGTATTATTGATACATTCAGGAATTCTGAATTATACGAACGTGAACTCATTGACCTTTTTGGTATGAAAGTTGATGGCTTACCGGAAGGACGGCGGTATCCGTTACCGGATGACTGGCCGGCGGGTCAGTATCCGTTACGTAAGGATTGGTCGCACTTGCCGGGTGAAGAGCCGGAACAGAGTAATAATGAAGTACCCGTGAAAAAAGATGAGGAAGGGAAGTAATATTATATGCCTCAAAATGGTCCGGAAGAAGTTCAAGTTCCTGTAGGGCCGCAGCATCCGGCTTTAAAAGAACCCGAAAGTTTTTTGTTGTCCTTACGCGGTGAAAAAATTACTGCCGTAAATATTAAACTCGGGTATAACCATCGCGGGATTGAGAAAGCTGCGGAAAACCGTACCTATGTCCAGGACCAGTACTTAATTGAACGCATATGCGGAATATGTTCTCATTCGCATTCCATGTGTTTTGTTCAGGCGGTAGAAGAAATCGCGGGGATTGAAATCCCGGCACGTGCGAAGTACATCCGTACATTGATCGCTGAACTTGAACGCGTACACAGCCATCTCCTGTGGCTTGGCGTTGCGGGTCATGAAGTAGGGTTTGATACATTGCTGATGTATACCTGGCGTGACCGCGAAGCTGTGATGGACCTTTTTGCTAAACTTACAGGTAACCGTGTTAATTACGGGATGAACACCATGGGCGGTGTCCGCCGGGATGTAACACCTGAAGATTTAGCAGAGATAAAAAAAGTGGTTGATGTTCTTGAAGAACGGACAAAGTATTATATTGAAGTAGCTACGGAAGAGTCGACACTTATCAACCGGTTATCAAATGTTGGTAAGTTGTCATATGAAGATTGTATAAACTTAGGTGCGGTTGGGCCGACTGCACGGGCGTCTGGTGTAGACCGTGATACCCGCCGTGATGATCCGTATGCCGCGTACGGTGAACTTGAGTTCAATGTTATTACTGATAAACACGCAGATGTTTACGGCCGTACACTAGTGCGTGTACAGGAACTTATGGAATCGTATAAAATGTTAAGACAGATCGTTGATAAAATGCCGGATGGGCCGGTAGTTGTTAAAGTACCGAAAAAAGTGCCCGCAGGTGAAGCACTTAGCCGGTATGAAGCGCCTCGTGGTGAGGACGTGCATTTTGTTAAGGGTAATGGAACTGATAAACCTGAACGCGTACGCGTACGCGCTCCAACCCTGGCTAATCTCCAGGCAGTATCTAAGATGCTGGAAGATAATTATCTTGCTGATATGCCGATCGTCATCGCGGCAATTGATCCGTGTTTCTCGTGTACTGACCGTATGATAAAGTTGTGTGATACGGTTAAACTTGAAGACAGGGTGTTGACTTGGGATGAGGTGAGGGTTAACGGTATTGAGTGGTACAGAAAAAATAAAGGATTAAACTTAGCGGAATTAAACGCGTCACTCGCTGGGAAGATGGGGAAAGCGTGGAAGCAATAGCGGCGTTACTAACATTGTTTTTTCATATCCTGATATTTCCAGGGTTACTATTCCTTTTTGTATTCGGGCTGGCGGCAGAGTTTTTTGACCGTAAATTTTATGCACGGATGCAGAACCGTATAGGCCCGCCGTGGTATCAGACCTTAGCGGATTTTATTAAACTTATAGGAAAAGAAGATATGATCCCCGCAGCAGCGGATAAAGTTATTTTTCATTTAATGCCGATATTCGCAGTAACTGCTGCGGTAACGGCTTTTATGTATGTACCGTTATGGTCAGAGACAGGAATATACGCGTTTAATGGCGATGTAGTGGTGGTGTTATATTTACTGACAATTCCTACACTAACCTTTTTCCTGGGCGGGTGGTATTCACGGTCAGTATACTCAATGCTTGGCGCGGCAAGGTCGTTGATCCAGCTTTTTGCGTATGAAGTACCGCTGTTTATGTGTATCCTCGCAGCGGCGATGCTTGCAGATTCATGGTCGTTCAAAGGGATTGTTGAGTTTTATAGTTCACATCCGGGGTATTGGATGTTTAATATACTGGGGTTATGTATTGCGTTGATATCGTTACTTGGTAAACTTGAGAAAACACCGTTTGATATACCCGAAGCTGAGACCGAAATTGTTGCAGGGACGTTTACGGAGTATAGCGGTAAACTCCTCGCTTTTTTTAAGGTTGCGTTAAACATTGAACTAGTGGTTGGTGCATCAGTCCTTGCAGCTGTATTCTTACCGTTTGGGTACGGATTGCCCTTATTCGGCGGGATAGTGATGTATTTTATTAAAGTATTATTCATAATATTCCTGGTCTCGCTCGCGCATTCGGTACTTGCAAGGCTGAGGATTGACCAGATGATAAACCTTTGCTGGAAAGTATTTGCGCCACTGGCGTTTCTCCAGGTATTTATTAATTTGTTGGTAAAAGGATTATTGTTGAAATGAGTAAACAAAATAAGGCGCATGGTTCCGGGAAAATGGTTAGGGAAGTATTGGAGAACGCAGTTAGTAAAGTTGCGACTGAACTTTACCCGTTTGTCAAAATTCCGATGCCGAAGAATTTCAGGGGTAAGATAAAGTTTGAGTCCTCTAAATGTATCGGCTGTAAACTATGTATGCGTGACTGTCCCTCTGATGCTATCAAAATCGTTAAGGTCGGGGATAAACGGTTCCAGGCAGAGTTTGACCTCGCTAAATGTATATACTGCGCGCAATGCGTGGATTCGTGTATGAAGGACGCGTTGGTTAACTCTGCTGAATTTGAACTTGCATCACTTACGCGTGATGCGTTAAAGATTGTATACCCGGCAAAACCTGTGTCTGCTGTCCCAGTGGTTAACGCGGCAGTAGCGGATACCGCAGTAAAACAACAGGTGGTTGAACAACAAAAGAATGACAAGCCTTCAGCCGAACAAAAGTAAGCCGTTAATAAATAAATTCCTTAATCACGCTACACGTATTGCATTTTTGGGGATTGGTTCAGACCTGCGTGGTGATGATGTTGCGGGGATGGTTTTCACTGCAAAACTTGAAGAAATAATTAAAAAGTTACCCAAGACAAATATGGAGCTCGCATTTTTTTTTGGCGGTACTGCACCTGAGAATGTAACCGGTGAGATAAAAAGGTTTAACCCTACCCACTTAATTATTATAGACGCTGCGGAACTTGGGAAACCAGCGGGGACTATCGAAATCGTTGATATAAACAACATCACCGGTGTGTCGTTCAGCACACATATGATGCCGCCAAGCGTGCTTGTGCAGTACCTGTTACAATACATCACTTGTGACGTGCTGATCGTGGGGATTCAACCTAAAACCCTGGAATTTGGTGCAGGAATTTCAATAGAAGTACAGAATTCAATTGATCTGTTGTTAAAACAGATAACAGATATATTTATCTAAAAATACTCAGAAATGCTCTTACCGTTACTTCTCATCCCGTGGCGCCGGTGCATCAGCTGCTACTACCCAAGTTCCTTTACCCAGTAAGTATGCAAGGCCGAATGTAACGAATGTACCGATAACGATTAACCAGCTCCATCCGATAGAAATAAGTTTTGCGCGGGAAAGAAGCATGAGTACTATGATTAATGCAGAGTTTATTACCATCGCGTATACATTCCCGATATTCGCTTTACGTTTGGTGAGGAATCCGAATAAGAATATGCCAAGTAAACTGCTGCCGGTAATCGAGATAATCTGGAACGCTACCCACAGTATACCTTCAAGCGAGCGGCACATATAAGCCATTACGCCGAGGATTAATCCGAATGTTATGATCCCGATTCTTGAAACCCAGAGGTAATGGTGTTCACTTGCGTTTTTCACGATTAACGGGCGGTAAATATCAGTTACAAACGATGTGGATAACGAACTTAACGGCGAGTCAATCGATGCTAAAAAGATAGTTGTTAATAACAACCCCTTTAACCCGTTTGGCATTGAGTTAACCACGAAGTGTGACAATATCTTGTCTGTATTATCAGGTAACGGTAGGCCGGAGTTTTGTTTATAGAACACAAAAAGTAATGTCCCTATCCCGAGATACATAACGGTTACCGGTAATGCTGCTATTACAGTGAACATAATAGCCTTCTGGCTTTGCCACCGGGTTTTCACTGTGAGTAACCTCTGCATAAGTTCCTGGTCAGTCCCAAACGCTGCAAGGCCGATAAATAAACCGTTTAACGTAGCTGCCCATAACGTGTTAGGGTCCGAAAGTGAAAGTTTGAAATTAAACAAACTAAGTTTACCGGCATCACCCGCTACTTTAAAAATTTCCGGCCATCCTCCGGAGATTACGCTGACGATATAAGTCGCAACCGCTGCGCCGGTGATATAAAACATAGTTGCCTGGAACGCGCCGTTCCATACAACAGCTTTAATTCCGCCGAATGCTATAAATATTATGCTTACAATCGTGAATAACAATAGTGTCTGGGGTAAGTTCCATCCCATAATAATCGAAATCCCGAGGCATGCGGCGTATAATCTTACCGATGAAGCGAGTAACCGCATGACAAAGAAAAATATTGTGCCGGTTACCTGTGTCTCCTGCCCGAACCTGTGTTTTAGAAACTCGTAAATTGTTGTGCAGTTAAAACGGTAAAACGCCGGGATGAACAAAAAAGCAATTACTACTTTAGAAGTAGCCGAGCCAATGAAGTACTGGAGATACTGCAAATTTTCACGGAAGCCTGTAGCGGGAACGCCAATGATAGTCATTGCGCTGACTTCAGTTGCCACAAATGACAATATTGCGATAAAAGTCGGGATCTGCCTGCCGCCAAGGAAGAAGTCTTTAGTATCCTTCTCTTCTTTCCCTGAAAAAAAGGCGATAACAAACAGCATCGCGACGCCTGTAAATAAAATCGTTAAATCCAGCCAGTTCAACCCGGTAATTTTTTGCATTACATCTACTTCGTTCATTACAACAACTCCTTACTACAAAATTAAAAAAAGCGTTAATCGCCTTTTTTGTTTAGACTACGATATCAAACGTTAATAGTTGTATTATACAACATTTATTGTAAAATATATCAAACAATAAGTTAATGTTGAGTCAAGAAATGTGAGGGCAAAAATGAGTGATATCAGTACAAATTTTTTAGTTTCTGCGCCAGTGCCCGTAAATAAAATCACCGCAGGGAATGCGGATGTGCTTGTTTACAATAACCCGGATGATATGGGCCTCGCTACTGCAATAAGTATTGCGAAAAAACAGGTTGAGTTAGTAGGGAAAAATGGGTATACAAGCATTATGATAATGGCTGCACCCGCAGCGTTCCCGTTCTACCGCGCATACGTAGGGCTAGCTAAAGTATCGAAAGACCTGCAGGCTGCGATACGTAAAACATTATTTTTTCAGTTTGATGACTACCCTTTACCGGCGCATCATCCCGCAACGTTCAGGTTTTTATTAGCGCAGCACTTGTACATACCGTTAGCGGATTATATTAATCCTGGCAACGTATATCCTTTTAATGTAGACGCGAAAGACGCTGCTGCTGAATGCCGGAGGTATACAAAACTTGTATTAAGTTATGGCCCTGACCTCCAGGTGAAAGGGCAGGGGGAGGATAGCCATTGGGGATTCCACCAACCCGGGATGAAACTAAAAACTGTACCGGCGTATGTTAAGATCGGCCTCAATAAAATGAATACCGCACAGCAAATGCGTGACCACCCGGGAATGTTCCCGACAGCAAAAAGTGTACCGACCGTAGCGTACTCCGCGAATGTTGCGTTGTTTATGAAAACAAGGATGTTATTAGAAGATAATGTCCCGCAGGCGAGTAAAGCGTTTGCGTTACTCGCATCGTTCGGGAATAATAGTATTGACGATATTTGTCCTTCAGGGCAGTTGAAGACACACAAACATGCGGTTGCACGGACAACTTCCGCTGCGGCATGGGCATTGCTTGAGTACCGCAGGAAAAAAATTGTTACCCGTGAATCAATGAAAAAGCTTGATAATATATGGTATACCGAAAACGATCCGGAAGTAACAGAGAGTAAACGCGCGTTTATGCGGTCCGCGTTTAAGAAACTTAAGATAAAGTACGAAGATTATCTATAAACAAATGGCGGATACCGAACCTTTGAAAGTACAGGGGTATGATAAGTTTTGGGAAACGATCCTTTCCCGTAAGAACGATGATATCGCGGGTTCTACCGGCGCGGTATATGATAAGGAAGGTAATCGTTTCTACATAAAGTTTTTGGGTACAAACGTATGTTTAACACCGTCCACGCGGTTAATTACGGAAAATCATACTGAAAAAGTTGTTGAGTATGACCTCCGTATCGCGGTACTAACCTATTTTGCTCTGTCAAAACGCATCAATCTTTCAGGTGAATGGGTTACCCCGCAACAACTGCCTTCCGGTGCAATGTTTTTCCGGGGAGTACACTCAATACCTGCAGAGAAAATAATTGATAGGTTTGTGAATGATACAAAAAGTGTTATCGCTGCGTGTGAGGCAATCGGGGGAGCTAAGGTTGAAGTATCACCTGCGGATGTGTGTTACGATTTTATGTTATTCCCCCGGGTGCCGGTACGGTTACAGTATTGGCGTGGAGATGAAGAATTACCGCCGTCCGTAACGTTATTGTTTGACCGTACAGCAAACGAGTTTTTGTTGATCGACGGTATTCTTGGTGTAGCGAAGATGTTCGTAAAAAGGTTGACGGCATTCAATGGCTGACAAACAAAGTGTAAAAGATAAAAAACAGGTATTGCTGGCGCAGGTATTATCCTCGGCGTACAAACTATCACTGGAATGGCCGGATGAGGATGATAAAATTCTGCGTATCATCGCGATGAAGTATAGGATGGGGAACAAAATCCAGGTTAACGACCTGTTATTGTCATTATCAGAAAAATACAGGAAAAACAGGTTTAGGCTGGGGAGTAAGATCAATAGTGTTATTCTTCAAAAAATAGCGTTATTTTTACAGGTTATCGGCAACCGCAGCGGGTATATTGAAGTAGTGAATAAAACTAAAAGTTTAGCGAAGGACGGATATATTGACCGTCTGTTAAGAATGATGTATCCCTCAAAGTTTTTGGATAATACGCATCTGGAACAACAGGAGATTAAGTTGCCACTCGAAGTTATAGCACTACTTACCGCGAGGAATAAATCGTGGATTATGGAACTCCGTGACGCGTATAACCGCTATAAATCTGTTGTACAGCAGAACATGAGTACAGGCAGGTATCCGTTATCGTTAGTACAGGAAATAGAAAATATGCATACCTACCGTGAGATGAAAATGCTGCCGCAGTTACGCCGTGAGGTGGAAGACGCTATTAATACCGCGGGTATCTGGAAAGAATACCGTGTTGGCCCGAGGGTTACCATGATAAACGAATTGTCGGAGATAAGCGTACCCGTAACGTTATTTATTGTGGAACAACATTGGATGGATGTAATGAAAAAATTTAATGATAAATGCTTAGCAGCGATTGAACGGACAAAAAAAATACGGTCCGGTATACCGCATGAACTGCCCGGTATCGCAATCGGGATAGCAGGATGGTACTATTTAAATGAAACCGAGAATGAACGTTCCACAACATTGAAGGCGGTATTTAAACTGCCTAAACGCGAGCGGTTCCTTACGTTGTACCAGATATCCAGAATTTTACTGGATGAACAACCGATTAATGCTGTATGACAGGCACCCTGGTTTTTTGGACTGCCATCCCGCGATATTTGTTATAATATTTGTTAAAGTATAGTTATGGAGTTGTTAGTATTAAAAAAATTAGATATTTGAAAGGGTGAGGTTTATTAATATGAAAGTACCTGAAGTTATGAGTCAAGTAACCAACCTTAACCAGTTATTCGCATCCCGCTCAATGAATATGAATTCAAAACGGTTTATTGACTTCCAAGGCATACGTTATAGTTATGAAGATGCATACGAAAAAACTTTGATGTTCGCAGCCGGGCTTAAGAATCTTGGTATACAAAAAGATGACCGTGTCGCGGTATTGTTCTCTAACTGTCCGGAATACGTTTTTGTGTATTTCGGGACTTTGGCGTTAGGCGCGAATATTGTGCCGATCAATACTTTTTTTGTGCCTGATGAAGTTAATCATATACTTAAGGACAGCGGAGCGAAAGTGTTTGTTACTTCCTCGGAGTTTGAAAAAATTGCGCATCAGGTTGAGGATAAGGTTGATAGCATAAAAAAAATTGTTATGCTCAACAAAATCGAGCATACGCATCCCTGGGTTAAGTTTGAGTATATGTATGAACACGGGAAACTTTCATTGGAAGAAGTTGCGGACCCTGAGCCGGACTCGTTAGCGGCAATACTTTATACCTCGGGTACTACGGGCAAGCCTAAAGGCGCGATGCTGACCCACCGTAATCTATTGAGTAACGGCGAGATGTGCTATAAAACAAAACTTGTTACTGAAAAAGATAAAGTGTTAATGTTCTTGCCGCTATTCCACTCGTTTAGTTTCACCGTGGGGATTGTTACGGTTATGACTGCCGGTGCAGCGGTGTACCTCATGAAATCCGTGCATCCGTTCAGTGAAGTTGTGAAAACTGTCCTGCTTAAACGTATAACTATTTTTATTGGTATTCCTCAGGTGTACCGTATATTGAGTATGCAGAACATACCGGGATGGTTTAAGTTAATTAATCCGTTAAGGATATGTATCTCCGGAGCTGCGCCGTTACCCGTGAAAGTATGGGAAACATTTGAGAAAAAGTTTAAGACGCCGTTGCTTGAAGGGTATGGTTTGACGGAAGCGTCACCGGTGGTCAGTGTTAACCCGTTAGATGCAAGAAAAGGCGGGTCAACAGGATTGCCAATGCCGGGGATTGACCTAAAAATTCTTAATGATATAGGCGAAGTATTGCCTATCGGCGAAGTAGGAGAGATTGTTATCAAAGGGCCTAATGTAATGCTCGGGTATTATAATCAGCCTGAAGCGACAAAGGAAACTTTTACTCCGGACGGGTATCTTATGACAGGGGATTACGGTAAGGTTGATACAGATGGATACATCATGATTGTTGATCGCAAGAAAGATCTTATACTCTATAAAGGTATGAACGTGTATCCCCGTGAAGTTGAAGAAGTTATTTATCAGCACCCTAAAGTCGCGGAAGTTGCGGTTATCGGTATACCTGATACGCATCACGGTGAAGTGCCGGTAGTAGTTATTGTTCTGAAGGAAGGTTCTACCGCAAACGGTACCGAAATCCGGCATTTTTGTGTTGGGAAGATGGCAAATTTTAAGATCCCGCATTATATGTACTTCTGGAATGAATTACCTAAAACAAGTACCGGTAAAATTTCAAAAGTGGAAATCCGCGGGCGGTTGAAGGAACTGATGGGTAAAGGCGAACCTGCTAAATGACAGGACAAACGAAATATTTTAGTCCATACGCAGCAGTACATTCTGTTGTGCTTATCCTTTCTTTATTTAACTGCTGCAGTATAATTTCCGCGGAAAACGTGCCATTTTTACTGCAGGGTGATGATTATGCTAAACAAAGCGCAGTTGCGTATGATAAAGCAGTGGATGCGTATCTCCGTGCGAAGGTGCCTGGGGTTGATAACCAGGAGGTAATACTTAAACTCGGGGAACTTTATTATTCACACGGGGATTATGAAAAATGTATCACCGAACTACAGTCGGTATACGTTTCTACGGCAGTAAATACGCGTGTTGCAAAACTCTTGGGCTTGGCGTACTACCGGTTTAATGATGATACTAACGCACTAAAAATATTTGAGTCTATCCTCCCGGCATACACAGATGATGAGGTTTTGTATTGTCAAGCACAGGTGTGTGAACGCCAGAACTTGTATCCACAAGCTAAGGAGTTATACGAGAAAGTGTGTGTATACAAGCTTGAAAGTAAATACAAATCTTTAGCTATACAAAAACTTGAGAATATTAATGCGTTGGCGAAGAACGCTACTATTGAAGGGTTGCCAGAAGAAATACGTAAGCTCGTGAAGTCAACACCCGGGACGGAGAAGTATCCTAATGCCGGGGCAATCATAGTTTTTCGCAGGGAATCGGTAGAAGTAAAACCTGACTCCTCAACAATTGTTGAACAGCATAACCTTATCAAAATACTTAACGACCGGGGGAAAGGGTATGGCGAAATTGAGCTTGACTATGACAGTACCGACGAAAAGGTTGAGCTTGTATTTGCGCGGACTATTAAACCTACGGGTGAGGTTATCACCGTAGGGAAAAAACATATCCGCGATGTCAGCCGGTACATGAACTTTCCGTTGTACAGTAATGCTAGGGTCATGATAGTGTCAATGCCGGAGATTGTTGATGGGTGTTATATTGAGTATAAAGCGCGCTGGGTGGTTAACGGATTGATTGATGATAAACATATAATCGATCGTGTTATGGTACAGGAATATGAACCGGTCATCGGGAAAAAGTTTATATTAAAAGTACCGCAAAGTTTTGCGGTGAAATACAAACCATACGATCCCGGGTATGTTAAGATAAACCTCGATTTTAAACCGGTAGTACGTGAAAATAAAGATAATAAAGTGTATGAATGGGTGTTCAGTAATATCCCGGAAATAATTTCTGAACCATCAATGCCGCCGTATTCTCAGGTTACGGCGTATCTACAGATGTCAACGTTTAATTCCTGGGATGAAATATACCGGTGGTGGTGGCCCCTGGCTAAGGATAAGATAGGTGCTGATGAAGCAATTAAAAAACAGGTGGCGGTACTTATCAAAGGTAAAGTTTTGCTGAAAGATAAGGCGGAAGCTGTATATCACTGGGTTGCTTCAAAGATACGGTATGTCGGTGTGGAATACGGTACTGCCGGGTATGAACCTCATTCTGCGGCTGAAATTTTTGCGAATAAGTATGGTGATTGCAAAGATAAAGCTATATTGTTGATATCAATGCTGAAAGAAGCAGGTGTTACCGCATACCCTGTGCTTATAGGTACCCGCGGGGTGTTGGTGGTAGATAAACAGTTTCCGTCGTTATATTTTAACCACGCAATCACGGCGGTTAAAATTGATGATAAACTGTTATACCTTGACCCTACAGCCGAAACGTGTTCATACAACGATTTGCCATACGGTGATCAGGGTAGGTATGTGCTTGTGATGACAACATCAAATGTTTTGGTTGAGATGACACCGGTCTTACCTTCAGAAAATAATTTGGTGAAACTTGATATGGATCTGGCGATAGATAAAAATGGCAAGATCATGGCAACACGGACATTAACAACTTCCGGTGCGTATGACCAGGGACAGCGCGGGTGGTTAAAATATACAAAACCCGTATTAGTCAAGGAGTCTTTAAAGAATAGGGTTAATAATATTACACCCGGGGGTGAGCTGCTGGACTACAAAATATCGGATTTTGAGGATCTAACAAAACATGTTAAGATTTACACAAAATTTTCGGGCCCCAAGTTTTTGATAGACGCGGGGAATGATAATATTGTCCCTGCGCTGGGTGGTATTTCCGCGGGGAGTGTGTCACGCGAAACACGTGTATATCCTATGGATTTAGGGATGCCAAATAAAAGTGTATCCGAGATAGTGCTGCACCTGCCGGAAGGGATGTCCGCTAAATTTGTACCTGTGCCGGTCACAGAAAATAATAAGTGGTTTAAGTATATCAACAAATATTCTTTGATAGACAATATAACGTTGAAGTTTGAGGAAATATCCGAAGATTTTGAAAGAACGGTTATGACTGGTGAATATAGCGGTTACAAAAAAATGTATGAATCACTTGCCAGGGAAACTGATAAACAGGTAGTACTGCAAAGGAAATGATTTTTCTTCTAAAAAGAAGTAAGTTTTATTTTTGTACATATCTTTTGGTTGTTTTCTCAAATTTAGTATTAAGCGCGGTTTTAATAGCAGAAACTATGCCTTCCCCGGTAAACGTGTATTCTGCTGCAAAAGAGTTTAGTACAAACCTTGATTCCATATGTTCTGTAGGCGTAAGGTATACGGATAATGAAATAATAATTTATTCTGCTGGTATTGAAGGCAAACAGGGGTTTACTGAGTTCAAGACAAAGTTATTAGGTACATTAATTAAAGGCGAAGAGTGTTATTTTATTACAAAAAACCGTAGCCCCCGCGGATGTATTCCCGGTGAAAGCGTCCTTTATGAAAACCGTAACGGTATTGTTTGTAAATTGACTGAGGATAGTGTTGATAAGTTGATTATATCGGGTTTCAAGGTTGTGCCGTTATTACCGAAAGTACAGTATCCGCATGCCCGTGCTGTGCTTTCACGGAATACAAACCAGGCATTGTCTTTAACTGATAAGGATCAGGTAGTGATAGCGTCTATCATCAGTACAATTTCTGTGACGGATACAGAACAGTACCTGGCTGATCTTCAAAACATGGGGACACGGTATGCGTTTAACGGTAATCCCGGCGCAGTGAGGGATTATTTGGTAGCTAAACTGCAAAGTTTTGGGTATACCCCGGAGATCCAAGCATTTCTTAACCGTAATACTACAAATTATAATGTAATTGCTACACTGCCCGGAGAAACTATGGGGAATAAAAGTTTTATTATCTGCGCGCATCATGATTCTATAAGTAATGATCCTTATACATACGCACCGGGGGTGGATGATAACGCTACGGGTGTAGCCGGTGTTCTTGCTGCTGCGAAATGTTTTAAGCAACAAAAGTTTAACTATACCATCAAATTTATACTTTTCGGTGGTGAGGAACAGGGGATGGTGGGCAGCAGGTATTTCGTAAACAAAGATACCTCCACTGATATTGCCGGGGTGTTGAATATGGATATGATAGGGTATTGGAGTACCGGAAAAAAGTATGATCTTGAACTCACAGCAAATACGGCAAGTGAATGGATGGCATGGAGGGTAAAACAGGTTAGCGAAACTTATGGTATCGGTATGCCGGTAAATATTGTTATCGATGACGGTGCGTACTGGAGTGACCATTCATCGTTTTGGATTAAGAATAAGACTGCGGTGATGGCGTCTGAAGCGTATGACTGGAGTTCAGAAGATTTTAATCCGTACTATCATTCGGGGCAGGATACAGTATCTGCTTTAGACCTGGTTTTCTTCCACAAAAATGTCAAGCTATGTATTGCAGCAGTAGCGGAACTCGCAAATCCGTATGACAGCCCGACTAATGTCGCAGTGCTAAGGCCATATAGTTTGGATGATACTGTGTTTCAGGGGAGTATGTATACGATCAGGTGGGACGGTACCGGCGATTCTGTGGTTGAACTTTATTACAGTGATTACCGCGGGGTTAGCGACAAAAAGTTTATTACACAGTTATCCGGCCCAACAGGTACGTATGATTGGGATGTTACAAATATAGCTCCGGGGATGAAGTATATTTACGTTTATTCCCCGGTTTTAGGGACGGGAGAATGGTCATCCGGAGCAGTGACTGTGGTTTCCCGTGGGATGAAGGATGTTTATGTTTACCCAAACCCTGTGAGGCTTACACAAGACAACCCGCAGGCGATGTTTGTGGGGTTAGGGCAAAAAGTTAAGGTAAGAATATTTGATATTGCAGGGCAACTGGTTTACAATCGTGATGTTGAGGATGAATATAAATGGCCCTGGCGGTGCCGCGGTAATGGCGGGTATACTGTTTCATCAGGGGTGTATATTTATAGGATAACAAACGATGAGGGGAATAGTATGACAGGAAAAATTGCGGTTGTGAAATAAAGGGAGATTAATTGTGGTGATAAACCGTGAACTTTTGGGAATTGCACTAAAAAAACAGTATGGGTTGGTGCTCACAGAAACGCAGGTTTCACAGATTGAAAAGTTTATTACGGAACTGTTATTATGGAACCGTGAGGTCAATCTTACCCGTATAGTTGAGCCCGAAGATGTTGTGTATAAGCATATAGTTGATTCTCTGGGGATACACCGTGTGTTATCACAAAACAATATCTTGCCCGGGAAAACCGTGAAATTAATCGATGTGGGTACTGGCGCAGGGTTTCCCGGGATACCGATAAAAATTGTATACCCATGGCTTGAAGTTACCTTACTGGATTCTGTAAACAAAAAAATGGTTTTTGTAGAACATATAATAAAAACACTGTCGCTTACCGGGGTTAAGACATACACTATCCGCGCGGAAGATGCTGGGAAACAAAACGTGCACGCACGGAAGTATGATATTGTTACTGCGCGGGCAGTTGCAAAACCCTGTGTTATTGTTGCAAACTCAATTAATTTAGTTAAACCCGGCGGAATATTAGTGGTTTATCAAACAAAGGTTGAGGAGAGTGAACAGGTTGAGTTAAGAAACCAGCTTAACCGTATAAACGCAAAGCTCACAGGGATTGTTAATAACGATATTGTTACTGATAAAGAAACATTTACACGTAATCTTGTTGTTATAACAAAAACCTGATTACTTCCCTAAAATTATATCCGCAAATTTGTGTGGTTGTGGCCTGTGAGGTACAGGATAACACGATCCTTAGAGTTGCGGTCAAAAACTTTTTGGGAAGTCAAGCCCGATCCCGCCTATGAAGCCGCTTATGCCCATAGCGCCAAAATTGCCACGCGCTGGGTATACCGGGAAATGCGTGCCGACTACTGCGAATGAAGACGGGTATACTTTCAACCGTTCTTCAATCCACGCGACAGTGTCATCACCGTCAGTACGGCGTAGTGATGCGAGAATAAAAAACTGTGTTTTTGTACGTGAAATCATACCTCCACGTGTTTGTGCCCAAGGTATTGCTATACCTTGTTTTGTCCCAGTCAAGGCGTGAACTACCCCGCCATTGTTCTACGTCATGGTTACCTCCGATAAAATATACTGGGCAGTTAAGTTTTGTTGTTAATTCACGGAATTTGATAAAACAGGGTTGTTAACAATACAATTATACGTGATGCCATATATAAAAACCCTCTCTTTAACCATACTTCCGGCTTATTTCATTAAGTAAAAACACGCAAATTTTTGTGGTTGATGAAGACTTTTCTGTATACCGGTATATGATAGATTATAAAATCCGTAAACCCTTCTGCGGCTTATGTTAAAACCAACAGGACTGCTGCTGCCGATAGTTTTGAACGGTATTTTAATTTCTATATTCCAATAATCCTGCCCTTTGTCAACCGCGGAATACCATCGGCCGTCCCATGTGCTTGAACGTGTACGCCCGTAGTTATAACACGTTTCGTCGTATTGCGTATTCAACGGGTTGACAATAAAATGGAAGTATTGCGACTGCTGTCCCCCGGGGGCAAGGTATACGTCAACACTGTCATCTATCCAGAGATTATCGTCCCGCTGGGTAAGCGTAGCAGTGATTGTTGAGATATACGGATCATGGCATTTTATGAAAAAGTACAGGTTTTCTTTGTCATACGCTACGTATGCCGTAGTACCAAAGGGTAATGGTTTGTTTTGGCTGTCACGGAAGCGGTATAACGAGACTGTTGTTGTGGATTTCCATTCAGTATCGTCATATTTACCGTCAATTACAAATGTGCGGGTGGAAGGGTAGATCAGGATTGATTTTAACCAGTACGCGGGTGGCGGTACCGTGCCTTCTGTAAGCATTTGGTACGAAATTGTGCGGAAAAAGTCTTTCTCCGGGATCGTAGAAAATTCGAACTTACGTTCAATCTCTGTCCCAAAACGGTTTTCTTCCGGGGATAGATGGTAGTTATCAGTTTTTGTGCCGGGTTTAAACTCAATCGGAACAGTAGAGGAAGATAGGGTTACGTGATAAAAAGTTGATTTAACTTTATTGTCATTAACTTCAAAAAAACGGTAGCCTGAGGATGTAGGACTCCCTAGTGCTGAGGTGGTTACATTCCAGACATTACTTTTACGTGAAACAGAATTTATGTGTGTATGCCCTGTAAGGTAAAGTATAACCCTGTCTTTTGAGTAACGGTCAAAGTGTTTTTGGAGGTCAAATCCCATACCTCCTAAATACTCGCTGATGCCCATATACGAAAAATTTTTTCGTTGGCCATAAACCGGGAAATGTGTTGAAACAATTGTGAAAGTACCGGTTGTTGTCTTTAACTCGTTTTCTATCCATGCAACCGTATTTTCGCCGTCAGACCGGCGTAGTGATGCTGTGAGGACTAAAGCGTTATTGTATAAAATACTGTTGTTCCATGCAGATGTACCAAAAATTTGGGTATAGTACGTTTTGTCCCAGTCAGTTTTTTCGCTGTTCCGCCATTGCATAACGTCGTGGTTGCCTCCCAAAAAATAGACGGGGCAATTGATTTTTTGGGTTAATTTCATGAATTTAATAAAACTTTTTTTGTCGCCTTTATCCGTGAGGTCACCGGAGATTATCACAAAGTCAGGGAGTTTATGGTTTTTCTCCGTGTTTAAGAGTTCGGTGAACCGTTCAAAGAGTTGTGTGCTGAACTGGTAGTTCGGGGCTTTAATACTGTCAGTATCAATTATGTGAGTATCCGTAATATGCACAAAGGTAAATACCGGTACGGAGGATCTATCTTGTTCAGCTGCAATAACAATGGGTTGCGGATAAATATAGTATAAAACAGCTAGTGCCAGTAATAATCTTAGTAATTTCAAGGTAACCACCTATCTTGTTTCTTTAATAAACTTATTCAAAACACCTAGGTCAGACGCTAAATCTAATACTGTATACCTCGCGCGCATATCTTTTGCGGATAATAAGGTGTGTTCCAGTTTTTTGCCGGAGAGCCCCAACTGTTTTGCCCTTACCGGTGCACCGGCTGTGCGTAAGGTTTTTTCGGTTACCTGCCAGGGGAGAAGTGTTTTGTTTAACTGCTGCCATATATTACTCCAGTTGGTTTTTATAAAGAATAACCGCGCGGCCTGGTTTTCTTTTGTACAAAACTTTTTTTCTACTTCAGGTATTATCTGCGGAGCAAGGTAGGTATGGAGTTTACGCAGTTCTTTTACCCGCGCAGGCCAGTCAGGATGTTGCGCGGTTAAATTCGCAATATTAATACTCTTTGGGTTAATGTTTTTTAGGTACGCATAAAGTTTACCGGTTAAAATCGTTGCAACTCCAACCTGACGCCCGTGGAGGTTGGGTAAGCGTTTCTCGTGGTCTGCTGTGATATCCCAGTAATGCGAGATCAAATGTTCTCCTCCGGAAGCCGGTGCGCTGGAGCCCGCAATTGTCATTGACATCCCGGAAAGCAGTAATCCTTCAGTTAAAGTAGCAACTGCGGAAGGGTTACCTTTACCGATATCTTTAGCAACTGCGCGGCATTGTTTCTCCGCGTGTTCCACAATTTTGCCGGGTAATGCGCACCAGTATTCGTTTGTCATGATATGCGAAAGTTTCCAGTCTGTCCCGCAAACGGGTTTTGACATCAGGTCCGCTAAGCCTGCAAGTATCAGATCTTTGGGTGCTGAAGAAAGTATGGCGGTATCACAAAGTACTGCTACCGGCGGGACTGCCGGGGTTGTTATCTTCAATCCATTACTTGTGATTGCAGAGATTGAGGATGTGTACCCGTTCATCGATGGGGCTGTGGGGATTGTTATATAAATACCTTTTATCTTAGTCGCAACAGATTTTGAGATATCGTTAATACTGCCTGCACCTAGAGAAATAATGTATTTACTACGGGTTCTGCGCAGTACATAGTCAATGGTTTCATCATCAACTTTAGGCTGGCCGTATTTTTTTTTATCCGGCACAATTATGGTGTCAACCCACCCGCTTGAACTGTTATAGGAAAGCGCGGAGATCAGTGCGTCACCCGCAAGCGCGTATGTGCGCTTATCCGCAATTAAGGTTATCCCTGTGTTCTTTGGGAAGTATTTGTATGTAAGAGACGCTATTGAGTATAGCGTGTATTCGCCAAAAATAATGTCTTTGGTTGGAATACTGTGTGACTTCCCGCAGGGGCACTTGATTGTTTTTCCCAGTAAACCTTGTAGTTGTTTATCCATAAAACCTCTCTTATCCCTGTCCGGCAGCAAGTTTCCGTAGTTTGCTTATCTGTTCAATATCGCCGATTACAATCAAAATATCCTTTTCTCTCAGCACGGTATCCATCGGAGGTGTATATTTATAATTTTCGGTTACAGAATCTTTTATGGCGATCACCACGAGGCCGGTTTTCTCGGCAATCTGTGCTTGCTTCAAGGTTTTACCTAATAAATCTGACTCACCTGAAATCTGTGCTTCATCCACGCGGAGGACAGAGCCGCGCTGGCGGAGCATTGTGTCCAGAAATGTTGTTACCGTCGGTCGGATCATCTCGGATACCATGCGTAACCCGCCGATAACTTCTGTGGAAACCACAGCATTTGCGCCCGCACGGGTAAGTTTGTGTACAGTTTCCTGGTCAATTGAACGTGATACTATGCGGATGTTGGGATTCAATCCCCGGGCGGTAAGTACAACAAAAAGGTTGTCTTTATCCGTGGATAATGCACTGATTAATCCCGCTGCTTTATCGATGCCTGCGCGTTGAAGAACATTTTCGTTTGCAGGATTGTCGTTGATAAAAATAATTTTGTCTTCATCCGTAAACTGCGTGTTGGCAGGTGTGGAGTTGTCAATTACAACGAATTGATGTTTTGTTTGTACAAGTTCGTCGATGATATACTTTGCAACGTCAAGAGCGCCGCAGATTATGTAGTGTTGAGTTAACGATTGAATGCGTTTTTCCATCCTTTTCCTCCTGATAATTCCGGTAAGCTCGCCTTCCACAACAAATGATAGTATCAAACTCGCAGTGTAGGCTAAAGTTCCTACGCCGAGAATTATTACAAAAATTGTAAATATTTTACCTGCCGGCGTTTTTGGCGTGAGATCGCCGTATCCTACGGTGGCAAGGGTTACAGCTGTCATATATACCGCATCAAGAACAGGCCATTTTTCTATTATTACAAAACCTGTGGCGCTTATTAAAAAAGTTATTGCAAAAAGTATGAATACTGAAATTAATCTTTTATAAACCGTCATAAAGAGATAATCTATATTTTCTGTGTTCACAAGTCAAGGTTTTATAGTTACAGAAAACTATAGGATTTGATTTTGTTGTGTGTACAAAAAATAAAAAGTGCGGGGGCACGATTTGAACGTGCGACCTTCAGGTTATGAGCCTGACGAGCTACCGGACTGCTCCACCCCGCAGATGTAATATAACAAAACTTATTGATGTTGTCAAGCAAGAATGTTGGTTTAGCCAATTTAACAAAAACACTTTTTTTATTACTGACCTTGGTATTTTAGTATGATGTAAAACTGTAATGACTAGTTTACACTTTGGTGTGAAAGTTGTTGCGCAGAGGAGTGGGAACATTTTGCGGGTTTGTTACGTCAAATCTCGTAGTTGAAGAAACTTAGTTTAAAGAAGTTATTTTATAGTTTGGCAGTTGGGTTGCAATAAGAATTAATTGTTTACAAGTATAAAGGGCTATCAAAGGGGGGCAGGAGTAGTATATGGTTGCAAAAAAAGTGGTCTTCATAGCAATAATGCTTATGATCTGCGCAGGGAGTGTGTATTCCGAAGTTGCTATTACTCAGAGTGTTAAATTAACAACAAACGGGGAGTATAACAGCCCGCAGTTTTCGCCGGATAATAATATGATTGCAATGACTAATCTAGAGCATAGTAAAGGGTTGTATGTAATGAACGCAAACGGGACGAACCTGCGGTCACTTACCACCGAGGGAGCAGCAGGGTATAAGTTCGTATGGTCAGCCGATAGTAAAAAATTAGCGTTCCGTAGTTCAAATATCTTTGATACTAATACCGGCCCGGATATCCGTTTTGCTATTAAGACAGTAGATGTTTTTTCTGGGAAAGCTGTACAGTTAACGAAATATGAAGAGGATGTGTATCCTCCTGTATGGTCGGAGAACGGCGCAAAATTGTTATATGCCGCCCGGGGTAAGTTGTACAGTAGTATTATCAACTCAAAATACGCAAGCCAGGTATCCGCAAAGGATAGAGTGGTATTCACGGATTTAAACATGGTTTACCTTCTTGAACCCGATGGGACTAAGGTTGAGTTAGCGGAAGGATATAATCCTGTGCTTTCACCTGACGGGATGAACGTTGCGTATTTACGCGGGAATGATATTTATGTGATGATACTACCTACAAAAAAGGAAGTTAAACTCGGGGAAGGTAGTTGGCCGGTGTGGTCACCGGATGGTACACGCGTATTATACGCCAATACCTGGGATGACGGGCATGAAGTTCTGGGGTCGGAGATATACGTGCAGAACAGTGATGGGACAGCGCGGCAGCAGTTAACAAAAACTGATGATATCATTGAGTCAGAACCTTCATGGTCTTCTGACGGAAAAAAAATTGTTTATGCAGATATGGCAGCTGGAAGTATCTGGGTGTCTGAAGTAATCACCAAGGATGACGGAGTTAAGAAGTAATTTATTTGTATGGAGTATAAAAAAATGGTTGTACCAAAAAAGAGTTTTGTTTTAGCGTTGATAATTTTTTTATTATCATCCCCCGGGTACGCGTCACTTTCCGGGAAAAAAATCGGGATTGATCCCGGGCATGGGGGATCCGACCCTGGTGCGGTGGGATGCGTTGAGGAAGAAGATTTTACACTGGCAACAAGTTTGAAGCTACGTACGTATTGCCAAAACGATTCCGCAGGTGTTGTGATGACACGTACTGGGGATTCAAGTATAACTATTACGAACCGTGTTTCTATATTTAATAGCAACAACGTTTCTATTTCAATTGCTATTCATAACAATGCTGCGGGAAGTACCGCGCATGGCGTTGAAACTTATTATTGTTCGCAAAACAGTTCGCCAAGTTCTAGCAAAACGTTAGCCACAAAGATACTTAACCGTTTATTGAAAGAAGTGAAGAATGATAGCCGCGGGGTGAAGGAATGTCTCGCTGCGGGTCGGGGATTCCATTTTGGTATGGTAAGAAGCCCGACGAATCCCGCAACATTACCGGAGACATATTTTGTGTCAAATCCTACCGAATGTTCCGGTATCATTAAACCCGATGCCGGGCGGGATAAATGCGCGCATGCAATGTATAACGCTATTTGCGACTACTACGGAGTTGCTCCAAAAGGGACAGCTGTGCCGGTACCGGCTGTACCCGCGACTTTCAGTGTTCTTTACAAAGAAAACGGGTACGGTGTTGTCCTTAAATGGGCAGCGGTTAGCGGTGCAACTAAGTATAAAGTCGGTCGCCGTCCTTCGGGCGGGACGTGGACGTACTGGGATAATCTTACTACCGCGAATGAGCCTGCAATCGGGTGGCCGGCAATGTATCATACACCCGGGGTGGGAAAATTTGATTTTGCGGTACAGGCAGGGAATGCTTCCGGGTATTCTGCGTGGAAGTATGTTAACGCAGTTATTGTCAATGACCAGTCTGCACCGGCAACGCCTGCGGGTTTAACCGCGCAGGTGGTGAACGGGAATTCTGTTAAGCTTACCTGGACGGCAGTGGCCGGAGCGAGCGGGTACACAATTTATTGTTCATCAACCGCTGCGGAAGTTAATGATGCGTGCTACAAAAAAACGCCAACAGGTGACGGGCAAACATGGACAGGGTTAGCATATATTACTGACGGGCTTAGGGATAATACTAATTACGGAAGTTCTGCAGTTGCGGCACAAGCGAATGCATGGATAACATTCTCACCGGCAGTTGAACTGCATAAATATAATTTCAGGTTATTCGACGGGGATAATAGGATTTATGAAAATGTATATGCGCGATGGTATGATACCGCAGGAGCGTATCATAACCCGCATGACTGGCGGTCGTACCGTACCGGCGGGGCGTATCGCTTAAGCGCTACTACGGATGTTAAATGCACAAAACTTGGATTATCATTTGCGTCGAGTGCTGGGAATACTATAAATGCGCAAAATCATGTTACTGTTATGGAAGCTCATGGCGGGTACCGCGCAAAAGTTACCGGTGCAACGACTTATACTGCTACGGGTTTATTAGGGAATACGGTGTATTATTTTAGGATTGATGCGTATCGAACCACTGTACCGGAAACAATTTCGTTCTCATGCCCGGTAGTGTCAACACGTACACCGGCTTCTTCGGATGTAACTCCTCCGGGTGCGCCAACGTTGTCTTCCCCGAGTAACGGTTTGATTGTGAAGACAGCATTACCGTCTTTTGACTGGTCGGATGTAAGCGATCCCAGCGGGGTAAAGTATGAAGTTATGGCGGATAATACTAACGACTTCGCATCACCGGTTTTTAACCAGCAAAGTCTTGCGGCGTCATTGTATAAACCAACTGTCAGTATGACAAACGGTATGTACTACTGGCGTGCACGCGCAGTGGATAATGCAGGGAATACCGGTGCGTGGAGTACAACATTTAATTTTACGGTAACCGTTGATTCTTCGGATGTTACCGCTCCAACTAATCCTACCACAGCGTCTGCATGGCCTGACCAAAATAAGTCTAAGGTTATTACGAACAATACCTGGCAGAACGTTGATGCTGGGCCGTATTTTGAACTTACCGGCGCGACGGATGCCGGTAGCGGGATTGACGGGTATTCTATTTACTGGGGTGCCGATGCAACAGAGGATCCGGGTACTACTGCAAATAAGGATCATGCGGTACCAGTTTCGTACTTCGCATCAGCTGCTGTCTCTGAAACTCCGTATTATCTTAGGGTTAGGACCGTGGATAATACAGGTAACTGGTCTGACGCAGTTACGTTGTTTACCTATAAGTACGATAATACTTTTCCGCTTGTACCGGAACCTGTCTATCCTGATAAGTCAAAGATGTTCTCGGTACGGCGTCCGACGTTTACGTGGACAGCAGTGAGTGATACTTCCGGAGTTACATACTTGCTGCAGGCGGATAATGATACAACATTTGTTTCGCCTGAACTTAATATTACAGGTATTACATCAAACGAATACGCTGCAGTTACTGATATGGCGGATGGGAAGTATTACTGGCGTACCGCGTCAAAGGATGGCGCGGGGAATGTTAGTAACTGGTCGCGTATATGGATTTTTAATATTGATACCTTAGGCCCTGCAGCAGTTAATACTCTGACAGCTGTGAGTGAAAGCGGGGGAGATATTAAACTTTCATGGACGGCAGTTATCGACAGTGTGGGGACTGTGGGGTATTACAAAATATACCGTTCTCAGGTACAGGGTTCGTTAGGGGCACAGATTAATACCGGGGCTGAGGATTTATTAACCGAGTACATCGATCCGGGGACAGGGTTGATTGATAATGCAACATACTATTACACAGTAGAACCTGTGGATAATGCCGGGAATGCAACGGTTACCGGGAATAATCAGGCAAGCGCGGCATGTCAAAAATGGGGGATTTCTATAGCAGGGTTGAAAGTGAACCCGCAAGTGTTCTCCCCGAATTATGACGAAATCCTTGATTCTGCGACTATCACGTGTACAATAAATCCCGGTGGAGTGATGACGGTAAAAGTTTATGACGGGGATACTGTTGTCAGGACACTGATGGCAGACCAGCAGATGAATGCCGGGGTGGTTACTGTTGTGTGGGACGGTGCAGGGGATAATGAAAAAGAGTTGTCTGAGAGCAAGGCTTATTCCATCCAGATTACCGGTAAGGATGACCAGGGAAGAATTTCGGGCCCCAGAAAAGTGGATGTAATAGTTGACCTTACAGCACCGAATGTGGTATCTATCACCGCAGCGCCTACACCGATCTCGCCGAATAATGACGGGACACGGGATACTGCATCAATTATCTATTGTGTTGAGGAAGATGTTTTTGTTAATCTTGGGATTTATGATAGTTCCGGGACGTTAGTAAAAACTTTATTGACGGATTCATTGATGAAAGCAGGGACTGCGTATACAGTATGGGATGGTAAAGATGAAAATGGCGGTGTTACAGAAGGAGAATATATTGCCCGGGTGGGTATCACTGATCTATCAGGTAATATGGGCCTTGAGGAAGAAACCGGGATTGCTGTTGAACTGACTTCCGGGTGGATAATGGGGTATATCTACGACGCTACCAGCGGGTTAGGAAATATTGTGAGTAACCGTATAGGTAATGGTATATGTACAATCTCTACCGGTAAGAGTATAACAAGTTCAAGTGATGCTGCGCAAAAAGGGTTCTACGGGTTTTATTCTCTACCCGAAGGTGAGTACCTTGTATCGGTTTATGCGTCAAAGTATGAGCTTACCACCACTACTATAGTAGTTACAACCGGTAAGATTACCTGGGCAAGTATAGGGTTGAAGTACACAGGTATCTGTGATGAAGTAGCTCCGGTTCTCCAGCATGTGCCGATTACAGTGGTAGGACTTGCGGGACAAAAAATCAGGATAGCGTCAATAGTCACGGATAATTATGTGGTTGCTGATACAAAAGTTGAGTACAAAACTGTCTCTGCGGGTAATCTCGAGGGTGAACTTAAAGAGTTAGGGATGGTGGCGTCCGGGGATAATTATATTGCGGATATTCCCGCAAGTGAGATTGACACAACTGTTGAACAGGTATGGTATCGTATTGTTGCAATGGATAATGACGGGAATATAACATACGCCCCCACTAAAGATACCTGGAACGTTATACAACGCAGGAATTATGGGCAGAACACGATATCTTCTTCGGGCGGGCGTGTGTACATCCCGGATGCGAACCCCGATGACGGGCAGGTGGAGTTAAGAATTGCAGCGGGTACTGTGAACGATTCTGTTATACGTGTTACTCAGCAGGATGCCGGTAAGCTTTCAAGTGTTAAAGATAAAACGTTTATTGAAGGCGATGTGGATAAACCGGTTGCAGCGTATGAAGTGACTGCTGCGGTGACTGCGTTGGATTCACCTGCGGAGTTAACACTTATCTACTTCGACCTTGATGATGACGGGATTGTTGATGGTACTGAGATAAACGAAAGTGCGTTACAGATATTCTGGTTTGACGGTAACGACTGGCGGTACGTCGGTGGGACGGTTAATACTGCGATGAATACGGTTAGTACTAAAGTAAGTCATTTCACGTCATTCGGGTTGTTTCCCGTAAGCGCTGATATGGCAAACCTCCAGGCGATTATGTATAAACCGAAAGAAAGAATTGTTACGCCTAACTCAGACGGGCGGAATGATTTCGCGTGTTTCAACGGGATAAATAATTACTGGGCAGCGTTAACCCTGAGGGGTAATGATACAGCCCCGCGGGAAGTTAAAGTGTTTGATGTGAAGAATAAACTGGTAAGGGTTATTAATGAAGGCGATATCTGGGATGGTAAAGACGAAAACGGTGATATGGTGGAAAACGGGATATATATTTACCAGTACGAAGTTAATAGTAAAGTAGTTAACGGTACGGTAGTTGTTGCGAAGTAAGAAGCAGTGGTTATAATGTAATTCAATAAATGTGGTATAATCAATCCTCGGAGGGGCTCTCCGGGGATTTTTTATTGTTAAGTGTTATTGTTCATAGAAAGGTGTAATCCATCAGGGTGAAGAATAAGAAAACTGCAGGGTTGTTACTGGCTGATGACGGGAGAACCTTTTATTCAATCCTTCTCCCTCAACCGCATAAGTGCGGGAGCGTAGAAAAATTTGCTGCTGAAGAACTACAAAAGTATTTTTTTAAAATCACAGGTATAAAAATAAGTATTGCCTCAACCCCTAAGGATGGGTACCGGTACATTTCTGTGGGTAATACTGATATAGTTGAACGTGAACACATAAAACTTTTCCCTAGGTATGGAAGGAAAAGTTTTGGGGGTAATTTCAGCGGCAGCGGGATTTTTAATTTAAACGAAGAATGGATATTTTCGGATGACGGGTTTATCGTAAAAAACTGTAAGCAGGATGTTGTGTTATACGGGATGAACCCTAGAGGGACATTATACGCTGTATACTCGTTCCTTGAACAGCTGGGATGCAGGTTTTATGCGCCGGAGTTTGAGAATTATAAAGGGCATGCTGAGTACGTACCCCGGATTAACCGGTTAGTAACGCCGGTTATGTATTATATATCCCTGCCTTCTTTACGGTGGAGAAAAAAAGATTTTGATTCTATGTTCACCCATGACGATACGAAGTGCGTAAAGATAATTGATTGGGCTGCAAAAAACAGAATTAATACCATAGCGGTTCCTCTGGTGCCGCATTTCAGGAAAGAACGCGGGATTACCTGGGAAAAAATGAGGAGGAAGTTGCTTCCCGAGATACAAAAACGCGGGTTAATCCTTGAAGCCGGTAAGCATGAGATGTATACATTATGCCTGTCCCCGGAAAAGTATTTCAGGAAACATCCTGAATGGTACTGTTTATGGGAAGGGAAAAGGATACGTAATGGTGTGTTTAGTACCGCCAATAAAAACGCAGTGAGTGAATTTATAAAAAATTTTGTTAAACTACTTAATAAGTACCCGGAGATAAATGTTTTGCAATTCTGGCCCCCGGATGTCAGGCGGTGGAGCCAGGCGCCGGAGGATCAGGCGCTGGGGAATGAAACCACCAGGCATGCGTTGTTTGTAAAAACAATTGCTGAGGTGCTCCGCCAGAAGTTTCCAAGTGTTAAACTTCAGTTTTTAGCGTATCACGGATACGTTGTTCCTCCGGAGAATATATATTTCCCGGATAATACAATACTGGATTTTTGTGAAATCTCACGGAGTTATCAGTACCGTATCTACGATAAACGCGATGGAAATAATAGGGCGTATACAAAATACCTGCACGGATGGATGCGGAGATACAGGGGTGATATCGGGATTTATACGTATTACTCGAAGTATGTATGGCATTCATTACCGGTTATACTTCCGAAGTTAATACCGGAAGAGATTAAGTATTATTCACACCACAGGATTAAGGGTGTGAGTATGTATTCTGAACCGGATAACTGGTTTAACTATGAGATAAATCATTTACTGACAGCCTGGTGTGCATGGAATACCGATGCGGATATTGATAAGTATCTAACAGAATATTGCGGGATACGGTTTGGGACAGCAGCGAAGGTACTAAAAAATGTTGTTCTTGAACTTGAGAAATTGGTCACCCGGAACGCGTCATTACGCGGGACGGTGGTCAGTGATGCTGCGCAATACCGTAAAGCAATTGCTGAAACTCTGCTGTTGCAGAAGATGGTGAAGCAATGCGGGGAATTGGTAACTAAAAACAGTACTGCTAAGATGTTTCTCCATAAATTCGCGGGTATGCTTGAACACTTGTTGTGGGACATAAGAATTGTGGAAGCTGTTAGGTTGAAGAAAGATAAACGCGTAGTGGACATCCTTATTGCTAAACAAAGGGTGTTCTACAGGAAGTATAAAGATGCCGGGATATTATTGTATAAATATATCGACGAAGAACAGAGGTACCAGAAGTTGTATCTTGACGGTATAAAGTGGCGGGTATAGGTTGTTAAGTATACGGGTTTAATGAAGGAAGGGATTGTTTAATGTCAGAAGG
>Ga0265292_1000847_pt1 | contig 33411 bp, 34 predicted proteins | sample Munlanlewell296A_FD_189080 | JGI IMG/M metagenome (GOLD analysis project Ga0265292, IMG submission 189080) | Leachate microbial communities from a municipal landfill in Southern Ontario, Canada - Leachate well 296A | ecosystem: Engineered > Solid waste > Landfill > Unclassified | place: Canada... | reverse complement strand
AAAAAGAAAAATCATACAAACTAAATTAAGTTATTGACAATCAATTGTTTATAACTATTAAAGACAAACATGTTTAAAATATTGTAAATTCGTCTCCCCGACTTTTCGGAGGGGACTCAAAGTTCAAGTTCAAAGTTTCAATTCTTAAGTTCAAAGTTTCAGTTCATTATTCAAAGTTTTGAGTTTTGAGACTCACTTTGCACTTTGCACTTTGAACTTTGCACTTTGCACTTTGAACTATTTAAGCGTCTTCCCTGATGGCTGCTGCCGGATTAAACCGAAGTGCCTTCCTCGCGGGATAGATCGATGAAATTATTGCTGTTATGATTACAAGAACCGTCATTCCGATATAAAAATCCAGGTACAGCGAAGGGTAAACCAGTGCACTATATCCGAAGGCCTCATAACCTTCCGCCCAGGCTGCGAAATTCAAGCCATTCATCCCTGTAAAGTGTATGGTTACAGCACTGATCACGATCCCGAAAAAAGTTCCGACCATAGCAAGAAATACCGTTTCCAGCATGATCATGAGGAATACTTTTCTTTTATTCATTCCGACAGCCATAAGCATTCCAATTTCCCGGGTGCGCTCCAGGACTGCCATCATCATTGTATTGATAATGCCAAAAGCCATTGCGACCAGGATAATGATCAGCAGGAAATAAGACATCTGATCCATCATGGAGCTTAAAGCTAACAGGATTGGCTCGAGTTCCTTCCAGGGCAATACACTTAAAGAGGGGAACTTTGCTCTCAGGTTATCAGTAACCGGGTCAGTCTGGTCAACATTATCGAGTAATATGGCAATTTCTGATGCTTTCCCCTGCTCGTACCCGGTAAGGGAGATAAGGTCATCTTTTTTAACAAAGATATTCGGTTCATCATAAATTGCATTAGAGGTTTTATAGATGCCTGAAACCCTGAAAAGGCCGTAGGCCAATTCGCCTGAAGCATGCTGAATCGTGATAACAATTTTCGAACCGATTTTCGCTTTGAGTTTAGTCGAAAGCTTTTTGCTGACTAGAATGGGGGCGCTTCTGCCGGTGGTTTCAAAATAATCTCCTTCGGTAATGAATTGGTATATTTTGGATACAGCTTTTTCCTTTTCAGGATCGATTGCATTTATTATAACCCCGGCACCGGTGGCGGCAGTACTTGCCATCGCCAAAGCTTTGATCCGACTCGAAACTGCTTTGACGCCAGGAATGGACGAAATTTCATCCTCCATCTGCTTTACGGAATCCATCGAGAAAACCAGGGATTGGTCCTGCATGAATTCCGGAAGGTGGATCTGAATGTGGGAAATCTCATTATGGATCGAGGCATCAATTTTCTGCTCGACCATTCCATTTGAAATAGCTATCATGAACAATATTCCGAATAAACCCAACGTCACAGCAAGTATGACCACAAGGCTTCTTAGCTTATTCCTCCAAATATTTCGCCAGGCAACTGAGATAATCATCATCTTCCTTTTATCGCATTAACCACTTTAAACCTTCCGATCACAGTAAGCGGATATATCAGGGTAAGTAAAGTAATCATTATAACCACCAACGATTGGCTTATAAAATAGCCGGGTTCCAAAAGGAATGGCATGACCGGTTCCATATTGTATTCAAGCATAGCATCGGCTGCCTCACCGGTGAGCGGGATCGGGTTATGATAAAAGTAGAGGATAAGCGGGAAGCTGGTTATAACACCGGCCAGAATACCGATGAGGCTAATAATCAGCGTTTCAAGGAAAACGATGATCGCCAGCTTGTAGCGACGCGTCCCCACGGCCACCATAATTCCGAATTCCCTCCTGCGCTCCATCGTCATCATCAGGATAGTACCCAGAATGCCAAAGCCGACTACCAGGTACAGGATCCCAAGCATAAACTGCCCGCTGATATTGTCTCCTTCGATCCCCTGGACCAATTCAAACAGCATGTCTTTCCATACCATAACTTCGAGATTATCCGCGTTGATCCGGGCGAGGTCATCACGTGTCTTGATCATCTTGTCCGGATCAGCAAGCATAATCGAAAGGGAAGTCAGCCTGGATGGTGTGGCATACAATTCCTGCGCAAGGGAAAGGGGAATGTACGTCATCATGTTATTCATATCAGGCTGTATGAAACTTATGATGCCTTTTACAGGAAATGCCCCGGCGGCAGTCACTCCATGGTATCCCTGGCCAAGGAGCACAACCGTATCACCAACATTGACTTTCAGATACTGTGCCAGCCCTTCCGCGATTAATATAGAATGATCATCAGCAGCAAGATATTCCCCGCTAACCAGCCGGCTTTTTAAACCGGATATTTCATTTTCCGAATCGGGCCGGGTACCAATCACGGCCGCACCTTTGGTTTGTTTACCTGATGAAAGAAGGGCGAAAGATTCCAGCCGTGGAATAATTTGGGTCACATTAGGATGAGCCAGAATTTTTTCCTCCAGCGACTGGCTGGTTTCAAAAGTGTTATCGATGCTTTTATCTGCCCAGTATCCTTTTTCGTGGACCTGTATATACCCGGTGGAACTCTTAACAGCACTTTCTACCATGCTTGCGTAAGACCCAAGCTGCATCGACCGCATGATCAGGGCCAGGAAAAGGGCAAACAGAACCGAAGTGATGGTCAGTAAAGTCCTTCTTTTATTCCGCCAGAGGTTCCGCCAGGCTATTTTAAAATAATCTCTCATCACCTCACATTCTTCATGTTTTGCTGTGAAAAGAAATCATCATCGATAGTTTTGTTGAAAACCACGTCTTTCATTTCAAGGATGGTCTGGTTGCCGGGCTTATCAACAGGAACCATCACCATCTTTGCCGGAAGCATACGGTCACCCATCTGGCGAATATTTGAAGAAGCCATCTTATTGACCATAACCCCGTCTTCATCATAGTATTCACCTTTTAGCTCATAATAATCTTCTTTTGAAATCCAGATCTTGATCTTGCCCCAAACGACAGCTGCTTCCGGCTTGGGAATCAATTCGATGATATAACAGTCATAGCCTTCTATTTTTTCCGAACCGGTTATCTGGTGGGTGAAATCATCGATAATGGAATTCATCCTGACCAGGTCGTCGTTGGTAAAATCCGAACCCATCCACGACTGCCCCATCATGGAAGGGGGAAGTTTGATCATGCGGTTGATGCTGGGCATCCAGTTCCACATATCCTGGCCTCTTTTCATAAAGACCTGTCCTTTATCCCTTACCGGTTCGGTAATATAGATAAGGTAGTATTCGGTGCCTTTCGACCATGACTTCATGGTGACTTCACGCGACCAATCGGGCCTGACGATGGTCATTTTCATGGTCCCCTGGCTGGTATTGCCATTTGCTTTATCATTGGCCCTTTTCACAATCTCCCTGGCACTCAGATCCTGGGCAAAAGAGGAAAAGTCCAGGGAAATAATAGCTGCAAGAATAAATAGTAAACAGATCGGTTTATCTCTCATTATTCGTCTTTTTACGCAAAACTCAGAACTCAGAACTCAGAACTCAGAACTATCAGGCAATCATTTCGGCTTTCATCAGCTTATCCAGGGCTGATTTAACAGATACGGGATTTTGTGTACCAAGCATAAACTTTTTACCATTTTTAAATTCGAACAGCACACCCATGTTTCCACTGACATTGTACGCTTTGCCTTTTCCGAAGGATCCCAACCTGATGCCCCAGCCTCCATAGTCTTTTAATGGGTTGTATTTTTTCACTTCATAACGCAGGATATTTTCCGCTTTGATGACTTTGGGCTTACGCTGGAATGGCCTGAACCGGTAATGGACCCCGTCGTCATTAATAATGGTCTCAAGCGTAAGTACTCGGAAAAGGATGATGGTCAGTACCGGGAACAGACCGGTTAAGATAACTGCCAGGTTTGAAGAGGGGTTATTACCAAAGGGTATACCCATGAATATCTGCTGCACAAGCTGCCAGATCCAGATCCCGCTCAGCATCAGAATTAACAGCCATATCCATAACTGCCTGAATTTCTGTTCTTCTTTATAATATATCCGATTGGATCTCTTCAAAGCGTTTAATCATCATTAGTTAACCCGCTATTTAATAAGATTATTGATGGCCTGGATGTATTTTGTGCGTATCAGGTTCAGCCTTTCAGGGGTACATTTGTCATCATAAATCCTGATCAGATCGACCAATCCCGATTTCCGAAATATTGTCCCAAGTGCAGCATCAAATTTCGGATTTTCCATATTACGCTTAAGGTCAACCGTAATTTTTTCAAATTGGTTAAATCGTAGCTGCACCGGAATGCTGAGATAGTAAACGCTTGCTACTTCTGCATCTTTGAAAGTGTAATCTGAAATAGCTTCCATGAGGAAATACTTTTTCACCTTTATTATCCCTGTATAAGGCTCAATTTTACGGTTGCCCATAAATTCGATCCCTTCATCCTCATAAGCTTTTAATATACGAGGCACTTCTTTATAGCTTGTAAGTTCTTTAAACCGGATACAAGGATTAAGCATATTATAGAGGGTAACCATGCCCGGTGTGCCATCAAACTTAATATTATGGTCACTTTTGATTTTTTGGGTGACCCGGATTATTTTTTCTTCAGTATATTTCGAACGGGTAATGGCAAACAGAGATTTCGGCATATCATTATCAGGCACAGTTGTGCCATGGTAGCCCGGAAAAGGGTGAAAAGCTTCAAGAACGAGTTGATTATAGCCCACCGGGCCAAGCATTTCTTTCTTTTCTATTGTTCCAATGGTTTCCAGAAGAATTTTCTGACTCATTTCTGATAAACTTTAAATATTTATAAAACTTTCGCAGGGCAATAATATAGCTTTTTTTGTTGTGAACCAAGTAACAATTAAGAATTGCCTGTTAAACGATCACTTTTATTGCTGCAGGCTGGATACGGACGAAAATTTCCTTTCCCATTTTAATGGCTTCTCCATCTATATTGACCCGCTTTCCCCTTTTCCGGACTATAAAGATCTCTGTTGTTTTAAATGATTCGATATAGGGAGACTGATCAATTTTACCAGTGAACAATAGTCCGATCATCCTGGGAATTTCGCCCACCGGGAATTTTTTGACAATTACGATATCGAGCAATCCATCATCTGGCTTTGCGGTAGGAGCGATGACCGTGTTATAACCGAACTGGTTGGAATTGGCGATTGAAAGTAATAATGCACGTCTTGTAATCTTTTGGTCGTTAAAGCTCAATGTATATTCCCTCTCACGATAGCGGAAAAATTCCATCATCACCACCCTGGTGTAGCCATAAAATCCCCTCTTTTTAAGTTTCCGGTATTTGTTGGCAACTCTCGCATCGAAGCCTAAACCCGCAATGCTGGCGAAAGGATAACCGTTTATCGAAGCGATATCGATGGTCCTGGTATTCAGGTTATTTATAAGCTTTATCGCTTTTTCGGGCTCCAGGGGAATTTCAAGGTGCCTTGCCAGCCCATTACCGGAGCCGTTAGGGATGATTCCCAGTATCAGCGGAGTATTGCCCATTCCCTGGACAATTTCATTAATTGTGCCGTCACCGCCTACTGCCACCACGATGTCAAAATTATCCTGCACAGCGGCGGATGCCAGTCTCATGGCATCTTTCGGGCTGGAGGTTCCTTGAATAGTATAATCGAAGCGGTTCAGGTCCAGATTTTGCCTGATCAGGTCTTCCAAACCTTTAAGCTTTCGGACTCCCGAAAAGGGATTATAAATGAAACATATCCTGAGCTTTTTCATTCTCCAGCTATAATCATCAATCTGTCCAAATTATGTTTTTGCAAATTTAACTTAAATCATTCCAAACTCCATCTATCTGTTCCTGGCAAAAGCGGCATTTTGAGTTGACGATATTGTTCTGCAAAATGGAGAACCCTTTTCTTTCGATTATCATTTTTTTGCAATGCGGGCAGTAGGTGTTTTCCCCTTCATGGCCGGGGACATTGCCGATGTAAGCGTATTTGATCCCGGCGTTAAATGCAATCTGCCGTGCTTTTTCGAGGGAAGCAACCGGGGTTGCGGGAAGATTGGTCAGTTTGTACAGAGGTTGAAACCTGCTAAAATGCAGAGGAACCATATTGAGATCATTTTCGGTCAGCCAGTCACACATTTCTTTGATCATATCGAAATCATCGGTCCATGTCGGTATGACAAGGTTGATGATCTCCAGCCAAACACCTTCTTCTTTCAGGATCTTGAGGGTATCCAAAACCGGTTGAAGGGTCCCTGCATTCAGCATCTCGTAGATTTCATCACTAAAACTCTTAAGGTCGATCCTGGCCGCATCCAGGTATTTGCTCAACCGGCGCATCGGGTCAGGGTTGATGTAACCGGCCGAAACCATAAGGTTTTTGATTCCCTGTTGCCTGGCAAGCATAGATGTGTCGAGCGTGTACTCATAGTATGCGACCGGGTCGGAATAGGTATAGGCAATAGCTTTGCAATTGGCTTTTTTTGCTTCGGCCACAACCGCATCGGGCATCAGGTCGTAGTTACGGGTTTCTTTAGGGCTGACCTGTGAAATTTCCCAGTTCTGGCAGTTCAGGCAGGCGAGATTGCAGCCTGCTGTGGCGATTGAATAAGTAAGGGTTCCGGGCAGATAATGAAAAAAGGGCTTCTTTTCGATTGGATCGATATTGACTGCGCAGGGATTGCCGTAACTTATCGAATACAATTTGCCGTCGTAATTGACATTGGTACGGCAACTGCCGGCCTTGCCCACTTCAATCTCGCACTTCCGCGGGCAAAGTTTGCATTTGATTCCCTTTGGCGTATCAATAAAATAAAGCGCTGGGGTGCTCCATTTCCAGGGCATGTCCTGAGGGAAAGCACTATTGGGTATTAATGGAGAAAGGTTTTCATTCCCGAAGGAACTGCCAGCAAACCCAGTAACCATTTCATTCCCGAATGACCTCAAAGCCATGGCACCCAGGCAAAGTCCGCATCCTCCCAGGAAGGAGTTCTTAAGGAAATCCCGCTTTGTGATTAGCTTTTCTGATTGCATAAGTAACAGGATTGCATCATCTTAAATGATAACATCTGTCAATCCAAAAGTAATAAAAAAAAAGGAAAATTCCGGGGTTAATTTTCGGTTTGTGTAGATTGGGCTACCTGTATTTTGCGCCGTTTGCGTTCAAGTTCATCCAGGATGATCTTTCTTATGCGGATCGATTTCGGCGTAACCTCCACATATTCATCGTTTCGGATATATTCCATTGCTTCTTCGAGCGAAAATTTAATTGAGGGTGTGATCATCATTTTGTCATCGGAGCCCGAAGCCCGGTTATTGGTGAGTTTTTTAGTCTTACACAGGTTGATCACCAGGTCATCGGGACGGATATGTTCCCCGATCACCTGGCCGATGTAGATAGGATCTGAAGGTTCGATGAAGAAAGATCCCCGGTCCTGCAGCTTATCAATAGAGTAGGGGATAGCGACACCGGTTTCCATGGCTATCAGGGCACCGTTACGTTTTACAGCAACATCGCCCTTCCAGGGTTCATAGCCTTTGTAACGATGAGCGATGATAGCTTCGCCTTCGGTGCTTGTCAGGATAGTATTTCGCAAACCGATGATAGAGCGGGCCGGGATGTTGAATTCAAGTACGATCCGGTCGCCTTTGGTCTGGATGTTTAATATTTCCCCTTTTCTCCCGGTGACAATATCGATAACCTTACCGGAAAAGGCTTCAGGGACATGGACAGTGAGGTATTCAATAGGTTCGCACTTGATTCCGCCGAAGGTTTTCAGGATCACCTGGGGCTGGCCGAGCTGGAATTCAAACCCTTCCCTTCGCATGGTTTCCACAAGGATAGACAGGTGAAGGATTCCGCGGCCATAAACCATGTATGAATCGGGCGAACCTGTTTCTTCGACGCGCAGGGCAAGATTTTTTTCGATCTCACGAAACAACCTGTCACGCAAGTGGCGTGAAGTGACGAATTTACCGTCTTTCCCGTAGAATGGCGAATTGTTGATGGTAAACAACATGCTCATCGTGGGTTCATCCACTTTTATAGGGATAAGACCTTCAGGGTTTTCCGCATCGGCAATGGTATCGCCGATGTCGAAATCTTCGATGCCCATCACGGCGCAAATTTCCCCGGCGGGTACATCGAGCTTGGTTTTTTCTTTACCAAGGCCTTCAAAAAGGTAAACTTCTTTAAGCTGGGATTTCTGGATCGTTCCGTCGCGTTTAACCAGCGAAACCGGCATACCGGCCCTCAGGCTTCCCCGGTGGATGCGGCCTACCGCGATCCGGCCAACGTAAGACGAGTAATCGATTGATGTGATCTGCATCTGGAGCGTTCCTTCTTCGACTTCAGGAGTTTGAATAGTATTGATGATCATATCGAGCAGGTAGGTGACATCTGTTGTGGGTTGCTTCCAGTCGGCAGACATCCAGCCTTGCTTGGAAGATCCGTAAACCGTGGGGAAATTCAGCTGGTCTTCATCAGCCTCCAGGTTGAACATCAGGTCGAAAACCGCTTCATGGACCAGGTCGGGCTGGCAGTTAGGCTTGTCTACTTTATTGATGACGACGATAGGTTTGAGCTTCAGTTCCAGCGCTTTTTGCAGTACAAACCGTGTCTGCGGCATAGGCCCTTCGAAAGCATCCACGAGCAGCAGGCAGCCATCGGCCATATTTAAAACCCGTTCGACTTCCCCGCCGAAATCGGAATGGCCTGGTGTATCGATAATATTGATCTTGACACCTTTATATCTTACAGAAACATTCTTTGATAAAATCGTGATCCCTCTTTCCCTTTCCAGATCGTTGGTGTCAAGGATCAGGTCGCCCATTTCTTCATTATCGCGGAAAAGATGGACCTGGTATAAAATTCTGTCCACCAGCGTAGTCTTTCCGTGGTCGACATGCGCGATGATCGCGATATTCTTGGTGTTTTGCATGGATTGGATTTCTCCTGAAATTTTGAGGGTGCAAAGGTACTCAAAAACAAGGCGCGGATTACATCGGTCGTCATAAAGTAGTCGTAAAGTAGTCAATATGTTGTCATTGGGTTGTCTTTATGTGGTTGTAGGGTTCACCGGCCGGTGAACCCTACACGTGAATTTGCCGCTAACTGCTCACTGCGAACTGCCTACTGTCAATTGTCAACTTTCCTTAAATTCCCCTCCAAGGCTTCCAGTTGTATTGCAAAATCTTTCATATCCGTCAGCATCACGCGTTTTATCGCTTCAGAAAGTTCTGTCGGGCTGATGGGCTTGGCTAAATACACCAGTCCACTCAGATTAAATGCCAGGATTGAGTTTTTATCAAAAGCAGATATGAAAATCACCCTGAAATCTATGTCTTTAAAAGCATGCAGCAAATCGAAGCCAGTTCCGTCATCCATATTTATGTCCAGGAGAATAAGGTCCGGATGGATTTCCAGGATAGCCTTTATCCCTCTTTTTACTCCTGACGCTTCGCCCACAAGCATGACTTCCGGGCAGTACCTTTTCAGGAATTTACCCAGGGTATCACGCATGTGGGCTTCGTCGTCGATAATCAACGCACGATAAGTATGGAGGTCATTTGTCATTCGTCATTAGTCATTAAGTGGTCATTAGAAGGTGGTCATTAGGTTGTCCAACTGTCCAACTGTCCAACTGGAAACTGTCCAGCTAATACTTCACCATCTTACCAGTCGTCAGTTGACAGTTGACAGTTGACAGTCGGTAGAAGTAAATGCCTGCCGGCATTCGCTTGGCATTCCATTGCACCTGGTACCTGCCCGCGGCCTGCTCTCCATCCTCCAGCACCGCCACTTGCTGCCCGAGATGGTTGAAAATCGATAAATTGACGTTGGCAGAATGTTCCAGCTCGTATTCCAAAGTGGTGAAGTTGGAAAATGGATTCGGATAACTTTGAACTTTGAACTGTTAGATCTTCAAATCCAACTGTGCACGCTTCCTCCACTTCCTCTATGCTGTTGCACGCGGGGGCGTTGTTACTGATGTAAATCTCACCACCTGCTGCTGCCAGGTAATTGCAGATACTTTTTACATCGCACGTGGATAGTGATGTGTTATTTATTATCGTTAGATTAGTAATTGAACCAGCATCTATATTATCAAGGCCCGTTAAACTGGTCAGGGAATTGTTCCAACCTATATTAAGATCACCTCCGATGGAAGTAAGATTACTGAGTCCTGTTAAACTGGTTAGGGCTGGATTACCCCCGTAAGATTCACTTCCAATATATATACCGCCTCCAATGGATGTCATATTGTCCAATCCCATCAAACTGGTTAGGGCAGTATTAAAAATAGAAAGAGGGCCCCCGATCATTGTCACATTATTCAGCCCTGCTAAACTAGTCAGGACAATGTTATCTTGAATAATAACACCGCTCCCGATGGCAGTCAGATTCTCCAGCCCGGATAAACTGGTCAGGATATTGTTTTCCAGAATCTCAAGGAAATCCCCGACGGAAGTCAGATTATCCAATCCTGTTAAACTGGTCAAGACATCATTTTCTCCAATACCAAGATTTCCCCCGATAGTTGTCAAATTCACCAACCCTGATAAACTGTTCAGGGAACTGTTTTGGTAAATCGAAATACCCCCAATTGATGATAAATTTTCTAAACCGCTCATACTGATCAGTATATCGTTGCCATTAATAATAAGATAACCCCCGGTGGATGTCAAATTCTCCAACCCGCTTATACCAGACAGGACATCATTCTCTTCAATCAAAAGTTCTCCCCCGATGGAAGTCAGACCTTCCAACCCCGTTAAAGTAGTCAGGGCAATGTTTCGGCCTATATGAAGATAACCACCAATTGAGGTAAGATTGTCCAAACCAGTTAGACTGGTCAGGTAAGGATTCCCGTAGCCAAAGGGGAAACCATCAATACCAATAATTAAATCAACGCCGATGGATGTCAGTACACTTAATCCGTTTAGATTGGTAATATCACCCCCATTGATTATTACAGATCCTTCAATTTCCGTACAGCCCGGATAATTGGTTTGGAAATTATCAATGCCAGCTTGTTCAGAAAATTCAATACCTTCCGGAAAGCAGCCCTGGGCACTGGCGTAGCTCCATGCCAGCAGGGCGAATGATAAAATGATGAGGTTTTTCATGACCGTATATTTAAAATTCCAAAATCCAAATTCCAAACAAATTCAAAAATTCAAATTCAAAACAACCTAATTACCACTTAATGACCACTAATGACTGATGACCAATGACTAATGACCAGTGCCAAGTAAAATTACATCCTGAAAAAAGCCCAAATGATTCAAATGAGTGAACGCCGGGAAGTGTTTAGGGAACGCCGGGCCTGGTTGAGGGAACGCTTGCCGTCGCCACACCAATCTTCCCCACGCCACTGCTATAATCATAATACATAAAACAAATGGAATCGAGTGAGACCAGCGATGGCCCTTCAATAAATATATTAACACCGGCATTTAATGTATAAGAATCATCCTCAGCCCTGTATAAAGGATTGCCACGATATTTCTCCCAGTGAATTCCATCCTTGCTTGTGGCGTATCCAATTGCAGCTAATTCATTATCAGGTGGCTCTGCCTTTATGATATGGCTACCCATGTAATAAATTTCATAAAAGTCTGATGACTTTGAAACATGGGCAGTCCATAGGTAATCACAATCCCATTCGCCGGCATCGCCGGTTTTTAGCACCGGATCGCTTTCTTTAAAGGGATGTTCCGTGGTTGCCGGGTCATTATATTTTTTCCATTTTATACCGTCCGACGAAAAGGCGATGCCAATGGAAAAGTCTTTCCAGGAAATAAAATCAGCGCCCCCGGTATAATACATCATGTAACTGCCATCTTCTATTTCCAATATTGAGTTTGGGACAACAAAACCAGCATCCCATTCTCCCCTGCTGCCAGCAGTCAGTACCGGTGCTTCGCCCGATGTCCATGGTCCGGTGAGAACTTTAGCCGTTGCCCTGCCAATATATGGCCCAGGACCATATCCGGCTATTTCGGCTGCATTATAGTACATTACCCAAACCGAATCTTCCTTCAAAACTATTGCGGCACCCACTCCATAAGCATCAAAGCCTTGGTTATCAGATGCAAAAACGGGATTTCCTCCGAACTTGCTAAAATGATACCCGTCAGTGGAAGTTGCCAATCCAATGTTATATTTTCCGTTGATCTTCATTCCACTGTAGAAAAGATAAAACACATTATCCTGCCTGAAAGCGTGAGGCAAAAACACAAATAAATCCTCCCATGAACCCGGCTCACCTTTGCTTATTACCGGGTTGTTCTCCCAGGCATTGAATTTCAGCGGGGCAGGAGAGGGATCGTGCCGACAGGAGGTGAGTAGCAGGGCGAACAGGCTGATGGTGAAGATGATATAATGGTTTTTCATAGATCCATTCTTTTAAGTTGACAGTTGACAGTTAGGAGTAAGCGGCAGATTCACCTGTAGGGGTCACCGGCCGGTGACCCTTACAACCACATAATGACAATATATTGACAACATAATTTCCACATAATGACCATTTAATGACCATTTAATGACCATAAATTTTGCGCTGCTATAACCTGTATTTTTTCATGCAGCGCATAATCTTTCTCACCCGGGTAAATAATATATATCTGTTCCAGGGAAAGATCATCAATTGCAAAAAGCATTGACTTTGTAATCTTCGGAGCATCGGTGTATTTTATCTCAAAGCCGATTTTACGACCGTTTTGAATGGTCAGCAGATCGATTTCTCCCCCTGCATGGGTGGCCCAGAAATAACATGGTGTACCCAGCTTACTGATCAGTTGTTCAATGATAAAACCTTCCCAGGAAGATCCGAGTTTCGGATGCTGCAAAATGGCATCTCCTTCAAGGAATAGCAATGCATGCAGCAACCCCGCATCCCTGATATATACTTTCGGTGATTTTACCTGCCTTTTTTTTAGGTTTTCGTGCCATGGCTGCAGCTGATTAACGACAAATGCACCGGAAAGAATATCCAGATACCTCCTTGCTGTCGGTTCTGAAGTTCCGATCGAGCGGGCAAATTCAGAACCGTTCCAGATGTTTCCGTGATAATGAGCCAGCATGGTCCAGAATCTTCTCAGTGCAACGGAAGGGATGGAAATTCCAAGCTGAGGTATATCGCGTTCCAGGAAAGTGCGTATAAAGTTCTGTCTCCATTGAAAGCTGGTCTGCTCATCCTCGCTTAAGTATGAACGTGGGAATCCGCCTCTGAACCAAAGCTTTGACAAGTTATCCCGGCCGATTTCCTCAAGGTTGAAACCTGACATGTCAATGAAGGCCACCCTTCCGGCAAGTGATTCCGAAGCATTCTTCATCATGAATGGTGAAGCGCTTCCAAGGATCAGGAATTTTGCCGGATTATCCCCACGGTCGGCTAAAACCCTGATAATGCCAGGCAGCGCAGGAATTTGCTGAATCTCATCGATTATGACAAGACCTTTTAGCGATTGAAGGGTGATCATAGGTACAGCAGACAGCTGTTGAAAATCCACGGGATTTTCAAGATCAAAAATAACCGTATCGTGATTTTCGGCAATCAGCCGGCTTATAGTGGTTTTGCCGCATTGACGTGGGCCCAGCAGGGCGGTGACAGGCGAAACCGATAGCGATTGTTCAATTTTTTCCTGTAGATGGGCACGTTTTATCATAAATTATACTTGAAAATCAAAATACAAACTTTTAAATTTCAAGGACAAATATAAAGCAATTTTTACTAATTCCAACTGAATTTTTCTGAGCATTATAATCTTTTTGGTCGACGGTCAGCAGTCAACAATTACCTAATGACTACTTAATGACTACTTAATGACTACTTAATGACTACTTAATGACTATAATTGACTATTCACTGCTAACTGTCCAACTGCCTACTTCACAACCACCGGCACCCCGAACGTCACCTTCGTCCCGCAACCATTACCTGATGCATTTTTCAGATCGATGATCTCCATCCTGATCTTTCTTTTTAGCTTCTTATTGATCGACATCAGGCGGTCGCTGGTAATGGAAGTGGCCATGGACCGGTGTTTGGTCTTTTGTTTCATTTCAATTTCATGCGCTTTTTCACGTCCGACGCCGTCATCTTCTACTTCAAACCGGATCAGACCGTCTTCCAGCCGGAACCGGATATCGATATGGCCCGGGGTTTCCCTGTACTTAATGCCGTGCTCGATGGCATTTTCGATGAAGGGCTGGGCCAGCATGGGCGGGATCATCATGTTTTCTTCGTCAATCTGCTCATCCACTTCTATCTTGAAATCAAACTTACCCGCATACCTGACCTTTTGCAATTCAAGGTAATTCTGGACGGTTTCGATCTCTTTCTCAAGAGGGACATATTCTTCGACAGAGTTATCCAAAATATTCCTGACAAGCTGCGAGAACCGGGAAAGATAAATACTGGCCTGGTCGGTTTTTTCATTGATGATATAATTCTGGATACTGGCGAGGGAATTGAAGAGGAAATGAGGGTTCATCTGCGCCCGCAGCAAGCGCTGCTCCATAAAAATGGATTTTTGTTCGGCTTTCAGCCGTTTTCGCTGGAAAAAGAGCAGCACGAACAGGCTGATGATGACCACCACCGCTGCTATTCCTATAAAAATGGACCGGCTCTGCTTGAACTGCAACTTCTTCAGTTCATTTTCCTGTGCCAGTGACCGGATCTTCTGATCAGTTTTTTCTGCTTCCGCCTCAGCCATGAGCAATTCGAGCTGCCTGCCTTGCTGCACCGCCCGAAGGGTATCTCCTGACTCAAAATACAATCGCTGGTAATTTATAGCATCCTCAGGCTTGCCAGTTTTCCTTGCAAGTTCAAAACGAGAGGCATAAAATTCGTTTTTTGTTCTCAGTGTTATAAACGATTCAAAAATTTTCCCAAAAGCATAGATTCCGATAGGCGAAGGCTGGGGATCAGGAAATTGAGCGATTGAATCAAAAATCTTTTCGCAGTTGCCCAGATTTGATTCTGCCGAGTCATAAAACCCCTCTTTTATGTCAATTTTAGCCAAACCGAGATAGGCCATAGCGCGGATGTTATAATAATATTTAACTTTTTGTGCATTTTCAAGAACTAAATCGTAATAATGCCGGGACAGATTCAGGTTAACATTATTTTCGGAGAGGGGAGAAGGGATCTCGTAATGATAACTGGCAATATTATTGTAAATGATAGCGACCATTCTGAAATTTTCAAGTTCTTTGGCAATTTTAAGCGCTTCATCATGATACCGTAAGGATTTTTCATCCCATACCGTCATGCCAAGGTTAATCAGCGCCGCAGCTTCGAAAGACCGATAATGATGTTTCCTGGTATAATTAAGGAACCTTTCACCGGCTGCCAGAGCGCTGTCTACAGGCCCGTCTCTCCAGTAAGTCATGTTCAAGGCATATAATACATCAGCCTGAGAAGAATCATCTCCTGCTTCCTTAAAATTATCGTATGCTTTGTGGTAATATGAGACAGCCACATCACTTCTCATGATAAAAAAGTTGATATGACCGAGCATTAGGCACAATTCTCCCAGTTCATCAAAATGCGAACCTTCTTCCAGGATAGTTTGTGCTGAAAGATAGGATATCAGTGCATTTTTGAAATCCAGATTATAATAGTAGGCATTCCCGGTATAAAGCCTTGAGCAACCGATGCCAAAGGCATATCCGCTGATAGTTGCCATCCGCATTGCCTGAGCAGAATAAAAGATGCTTGAATCGAAATTAACAGGAGCATAAATTGAGGCAAGTTCATTCAAAATATCCACCTGCTCACGGGTATCCGAACCGGGAAACAAATTTTTCAGGCTGTCGATTTTATTTTGAGATAATACCTGGGCATCAATAATACAACAAAAGATGAACAGAATTGCAATCAAAAAAGCCCGTTTTATTGTTCTATTGTTCAATTGTTCTATTCTTCAATTGTTGACATCCCCCACCCTTACTCCCTCCCCCAATTGGGGGAGGGACGGGGAGGGGGCTACTCCGCCATCTTCTCCAGCAGCTCCAGCATCTCATCCCGCTTGCGAGAGGCCACGGGTATTTTCAGGTCATTGGTCAATATGATATAACCGCCATCCTGTTTCTCAAATCGTTTTATATGAGCAAGGTTGATCAGGTACGACTTATGCACCCTGTAAAATCCGCAACCGGCAAGGAGATTATCATACTCCTTAAGGGTCTTTGATACAAGAATTTTTTCACCGTCTGAAGTATAAACGCAGGTGTAATTATTGTCCGATTCGCAGCTTATGATGTTATTCAGGTCAAGCAGGTAGATGTTCTCGGTGGTTTTCAGGATGATCTTTTTGTTCTGACGTTCTATATTCCTGAGATTTTCCTGCAAAGCTTGCATCTGTATATTATGATGCTCCTGTATCAGCTGCCCTGCCCGTTCAACAGCTTCAGCCAGCAACTCAGGATTGACAGGTTTGAGAAGGTAATCTACGGCGCTGAAACGGAACGCCTGCAGGGCGTATTGATCAAAAGCAGTAATGAAAATGACCTTAAAATCTATTACCGGCAATGAATTCAACAGGTCAAAGCCTGTGCCGTCGCTCATCTGGATATCAAGTAATACGAGGTCGGGGTGGAGTTCTTGTAAAGCTTTGATTCCGGTGGCGACACTGCTTGCTTTACCTGCAACTTCCACTTGGGGGCAATGCTTTGCCAAGAGCTTGACAAGCGAATCGCGCATGTGGTCTTCGTCATCAACGATGAGGGTGCGCAGCATGGTTGTTTGGTTTTACTAATAAAACAATGCAAGATACAAAATTTTTAAGGTCAATGAAGATTTAGAAATATTAAATTAAATATCTCGATATGAGCTTGTTTCCTGTATCTTCCATCTTAAATAATAAAAGCTATCTGCCCTTAACATAAATCACCCCCAAAGCCACAACATTTAAACCAGCCAGCACCATCCCGGTCACCGGCAACCCGAGTTGCGGGATAAGATAAACTGATGCCAGCACAATCCCAATGGCAGAACCGAGAAGGTCGGCGCTGAAAGATTCACCTGAACTTTGCCGGATACTTGTTTTCCTGAGTGATCCGCTCAGGGAGAACTGGGCACCGGTCAGTAAGCCGGTGATGAAAACCAAAGCCAGTATTAACGGGATGATCGTCCAATGTGCAGAATTCGAAGGAATGATAAGCATCAATATTGCCAGCAATGCAGCGAAAGAGGCAATGGCTGCCTGCAAGGTCAGGAAACCCCTGAAAGTGCCTTTATTAACCAGGTGCATCAACACAGATCCGATAGCAATCCCCGCCATGAAAACCGCGAAAATCACCCCGGTCATCTGGAAGACATAGCCATACATCACCTGGAACCAGATCAGGAGTAAAAATTCCACGGCCGAGGCAGTGAAACCGCCTGCAAACAGGCCCAGGTTCAGCGGGCCCAGGAATAAAAATGCAACGACTATAAAAATGGCCAGTGCTATAGGAATGGCCCTGAAATCAACCTTGAACCGGCTTAACCATTGCTTCAAAGATAGTGAAAAGATATATGGCTTAAGGTCTGAGTTGACAGGCGCTTCGGGTATAAGATCTTTCATAATCAGATCGCTCCGCATCTTTTGCAGGTCCTCATTTATGTAGGATGGATTAACATAAACGTTGGTGAACCCTACAGACGGATATTTTTGCAAAAACGAATTGTCCAGGAAAATTTCCGAAGCCAGGAAATAGTCCTTATCACCAGGAATTATTCTGATAAATCCGAATACCGTCTGTAGGGTATTAAAAAGAACCGAATGCATCATCCTTGAGGTTTCGCTCATATAATTACCAGCAGCAGGGACAGACAGAGAGATAATCCCGCCGGGATTGAGCTTATCTTTCAACAATAGAAAAAATTCCAGCGTATAAAAACGGTTCAGTTCTGCTGACAATGGCTCTGGTGTATTCAGGATGATGACATCATATTTCTGTCCTGCCCGGGAAAGTATAATCCTTGGATCCTTATAAATAAATTTGACCCGGTCATCCTTAATAAATGGCTTGTATTTATCGATCAACCGGATCAACCAGGGGTTGATCTCAAGATAATCGATTTTTTTTACTGGATATTTGAGGATTTCCCCGATCGTTCCCCCGGTCCCGCCTGATATTAACAGTACTTTTTCAGGGCCGGGGTGCAATAACATGGCATAATGTACTGATTCTTCCCGGAATGCGGGATCATCCCCGGTGATGACCGGAACGCCGTTCTCATAAAGGTTGAGCTGCTCATCCAACCGGGTGATAGTAAGTTTTCCGAATGGAGAGGCTTTGACTTCCAGGACTTGTTGATTCTCAAATGACAACCTGTTAATGAGCTCATCCGGTTTGATGATAAAACTTATTACCAGGATCACCATTCCAATTACCAGGAGGGCGAGGGATGCTATTTTCCTTTTTTGTCCCCATGCCCATGCAATTGCATTAAAAAAGCAGGTACAGGTGAGGATTAAAAGGCTATCAAAAGGATTTAATATGAAGAGAAAAAGCAGGCTGAAAATGATTCCGCTTGCGATACTCCCAGCCGCATCGAGGGCATATCCTTTATGGATCAGGTTTTTATCATGAAGGGCCGAAAGTTCATGCACCATGATTGGAAACAGGAATCCTGAAACAAGGCAAAAGGGGCCCAATACTATTAATAAAAACAGAAAAATATCATCAATTCCTGCCATAACACCAGGTGGAATGAAGTGGGAGTGAAGCCACAGCAATCCAGGCAGCATGAGTAAAGGAAGGAGGCCAAGGAGAGCTTGAAGTAGTGGAATGGTGGAACAGTGGAACGATGGAATAGAGGAAGCAGGGAATTGCGAACTGGGAACTGCGAACTGGGAACTGCGAACTTGAAAGAATTTCGTTACAAGGAACGATCCAGTTGCGGTAAGCAGCATCCAGAATCCCAGGAACATCCCGATGATCAGCTCGTTTCCCTGGAATATGGCCAGGAATTCCCTGATCATAACGATCTGGGTTCCCATGGCTGTCAGGCCTAAATTGAAAAGGGACAGTTTGATTATGAAGCTTTTATGGGACTCCATCCCGGGATATAATTGATTTTTATAAAGATAGGATGTTTTTAAATGGAATTCCATCCCATTTGCTTTTTTCTTAATTTTAACCTGTTAAAAATATACTTCATGCAAAAAATTTCCACCTTATTGCTGATCATTTTATTAAGCATTTTATTTATTCCTGATATGGTTGCACAGCAGAATGTTCTTACCCCAAAAGAAATGGCCGAGAGCTGGATTTTGCTTTTTGATGGCAAGACTACAGACGGTTGGAGGGGATTTAAAATGGAAGGCATGCCAATAGACTGGTCAGTAAAAGATGGCTGCCTTGTTGCATCGGGAACGGGAGGAGGCGAAATGAGCGGAGACATTATCACTATAAAAGAATATGAAGATTTCGACCTTTACCTTGAATGGGCCATATCACCTGGCGGCAACAGCGGCATTCTCTTTCATGTCCTGGAAAGCGATTACCCTTCGACTTATGCCACGGGCCCTGAATATCAGTTGATTGATGATGTCGGGTATCCCGGTAAACTGGAAGACTGGCAGCAAACCGGGGCTAATTACGCGATGCATCCGGCTGATAAGGACAGAAAAGTGCTGATGCCGGTTGGAGAATTCAATTCCTCACGGATCAGGGTTAAAAATGGCCATGTCACGCACTGGCTGAATGGTGAAATAATCTTGGAATATGATTTATGGACCGATGAATGGTATAAACTGGCCAGGGAAGGCAAATGGAAAGATTACCCGGGGTATGGGCTGGCAAAGAAGGGCCACATCGGATTACAGGATCATGGGAGCTATGTGAGGTTCAGGAATATAAAATTGAAGATTGAAGATTGAAGATTGAAAATTGAAAATTGAAAATTGAAAATTGAATATTTAAACTCAGAACTCAGGACAACTAACCAATGACCAATATCTAATGACCCGAACCCAAAAACTCATGCTTGTATTTCTGCGTCTCGCCATCGGGTGGCATTTTCTTTATGAAGGCCTGGTCAAACTGGCTAATCCGAACTGGTCCAGCGCCGGATATTTGCTCGATTCCGGGGGATTCCTGAAACAATTCTTCTATAACCTGACAGCGAATCCGGATTTATTAAAAATAGTCGACTTCCTGAACATATGGGGATTGATCCTGATCGGACTCGGGTTGATCTTAGGTCTCTTTACCCGGGCAGCCATCATTTCAGGAATTGTGCTAATGATAATCTATTACATGTCGCACCCGCCGTTCGTGGGTTTGAAATATGCCGTACCGAGCGATGGCAGCTACCTTGTCGTCAATAAAATGGTGATCGAAGCATTAGCACTTGGCGTGCTATTGGTATTCCCAACATGGTTGGAGTATGGGATAGATAGGTACTTATTCAGTTCAAAGTTCAAAGGGCAAAGTTCAGAGTTTAAGGTTCAAAATTCAAAGTGAACTAATGAACTTAATAACTTCAACTTTGCACTTTGAACTTTGCCCTTTGAACTAATTGTTATGGATAGAAGAAATGTACTAAAATCGCTGGTAAGCATCCCGGTTGTGGGAGCACTTGCTTACGCCTGGTACAGGAAGCGAAAATATGAAAAATATCTCCGGATCAATATCCAGGAAGAATTGAAGTTAAGCCCGGAACCGCCTGCTTATCAGGATAATCCATCGCAAGGAAAAGAGATCAGGCTGGGGATCATTGGCTATGGCATCAGGGGGAAAGACCTGGCTGTGGCAGCCGGTTTTGCCCATCCGGGAATGATCGACGAATGGAAAACAGGAGCTGTGAATGACAAGCAGGATAAGCGATACGAAGATTACCTTTCCCAGGAAGGCCTGAATGTAAGGGTGACTGCTGTCTGTGATATCTTCGATACATACGGCCGGATGGCGCAGGAGGCGGGGGCGAACATTTACAGAGAAGGTTCCGGTGGTAAAATGAGCGAAGCACCTAAACGATATCAAAACTACCTGGAACTGATCAATGCCGATGATGTAGATGCCGTGATCATAGCCGCGCCTGACCATTGGCATGGGCCCATGACCATTGCCACAGCCCGCGCAGGTAAGCACGTCTATTGCGAAAAACCATTGACCTGGACAGTGGCGGAAACTTACGAGGTAAGAAAAGCTGTTAAAGAAAGCCAGGTTGTTTTTCAGCTCGGACACCAGGGAAGACAAAATGAAAGCTACCTGAAAGCCAGGGAAATCATTAACCAGGGCATCCTGGGAAAAATCAACCTCATTGAAGTAACGACAAACCGCAATGATCCGAACGGGGCCTGGGTTTACCCGATCCATCCCGATGCAGGCCCCCGGACCATTGACTGGCAGCAGTTCATCGGTCAGGCACCCTGGCACGACTTCAGCCTGGAACGCTTTTTCCGCTGGCGTTGCTGGTGGGATTACAGCACCGGCTTATCCGGCGACCTGTTAACCCATGAATACGATGCAATGAACCAGATATTCAACCTGGGAATACCCCATTCGGCTGTTTCCAGCGGCGGGATATACTTTTTTAAGGATGGCCGTACCGTACCGGATGTGCTTCATACCGTTTTTGAATACCCGGAACGCAACCTGACGCTGATGTACAGCGCTACCCTTGCCAGCAACCGCAAGCGTGGCAGGGTGATCATGGGACATGACGGCACAATGGAACTGGGTTCATCCATGACCATTTTCGCCGACCGGGGCTCTGATCGTTATAAGGAGAAGATCGAATCAGGTATCATCGACCCTGATCTTCCTATCTTCACCTATACGCCGGGACTGAAAAACGTAGATGCCATCACTTCCCCCACCGAGCAGTACTTTGCCGGGCGTGGACTGATGTACACCTACAGGGGTGGAAAAAGGGTTGATACGACCTACCTGCACATCCGCGAATGGCTCAACTGCATCCGGAATGGCGGCCGGACAAGCTGCAATATCGACGTGGCTTTCGAAGAGGCCATGACAGCGCATATGGGAACCCTTGCCTATAAAGAAAACCGGCAAGTGTTTTGGAATCCAGACAATGAAAAGATAATTTAAAAAATCCGCGGTAATCCGCGTGCTAAAATTTAAATATGATGACCAGGAGAACCTTCATTAAAACCACTTCATTTGCCTCCTTCGCAGCCCTTATGTCCCCGCGGATTTTAAGAGCTGCGACATTGAATAAGAATATCGGCCTGCAGCTCTATACTCTGCGTGATGCCATAAGCCGTGACCTTCCCGGGACGATTGCAAGCATCTCAGCCATTGGTTACACCTGGCTCGAAGCAGCAGGCTATAATGATGGCAAGTTTTACGGGCTTCAGCCACGTGAATTCAAAAAAATGGCGGATGATCTGGGAATGCAGCTGATCAGCTCTCATGCCACTTTTGAACCGGAGCAGCAACAACAAGCGATTGAAGCGCACGCCACACTAGGAGTCAGATACCTTGTATATCCCATGTTGCCCGTTAATAAGAAAGAAACAAAAGATCATTTTTCCAGGGCTGCGGCGCACCTTAATGATATTGGCGAAGCCTGCAGGGCATCAGGCCTTAAATTTGGCTATCATAATCATGCATTTGAGTTTGTAAAGATTGATGACACAACTGGTTTTGATATTTTGCTTGAATTAACCGATTCGGAATTAGTTTGCTTCGAGTCTGATCTTTACTGGATGATTTATGCAGGATCGGATCCATTAAGTTATTTCGGCAAATATCCCGGCCGCTTTGAACTCTGGCATGTCAAGGATATGGAGGCTAACCCGGAGAAAGATTTTGCACCGGTTGGGACAGGGATCATCGATTATAAACAGATTTTCGGTCAGAAGCAACAGGCCGGGCTGGCTTATTTCTTCGTTGAACAGGATGATTGCAAAATTGACCCGCTTGAAAGTGTGAAGATAAGTTTTAAGAATCTCAAAAAAATCGTATATTAGACCTGCCAATCAGCATGCAAAGGATCATAAATACGGCAATAATCGGCTTTGGCCTCTCGGGACGTGTCTTTCACGCTCCTTTCCTGCATGTGCATCCTGGTTTTAAACTCGCAAAAGTAGTTGAACGGCAGGGTAATTCATCTAAAGATCTTTACCCTGATGTGGGGATCGTTAGGAATTATAAAGATTTGCTGAAAGATGACACCATCGAATTAGTCGTTATTGCAACGCCTAATATTTTACATTATGACCTGGCCCGTGAATTTTTAATGGCCGGGAAACATATTGTCGTTGAAAAGCCATTCACACCCTCATCCGCCGAGGCGGATGAGCTAATCAGGCTTGCCGAAAAAACCGGGAAAAAGATCCTTGTTTACCAGAACCGGCGGTGGGACGGCGATTTTAAGACCGTACAACAGGTTGTTTACCAGGGTTACCTTGGCGAAATCCTCGAATTTGAGGCCCATTTCGATCGATTTGCCCCTGGCCAGAGGCGAAGTGCCTGGCGTGACGAACCTCTACCTGCCGGCGGTGTGCTGTACGACCTGGGATCCCACCTGATCGACCAGGCGCTGGTACTCTTCGGATTGCCCCAATCGGTGTTTGCAGATATCCGGACCCAGAGAAAGGGAAGCCAGGTTGACGATTGTTTCGAGGTTAATCTTTATTATGAAAAACTTAAAGTGACTTTAAAAGCTTCCGTATTTATAAAAGAGAAGGGTCCAAGGTATGTCCTGCATGGTACAAAAGGGTCTTTCATCAAATATGGTATCGATCCACAGGAAGAAATGCTTAAACAAGGCCTGATGCCGGATTCGGAAAACTGGGGAAAAGAAGACCCCGATTACTGGGGAATTCTCAATGCTGAACTCCATGGACAGCAGTTTTACGGCACGATTGAAACGGAGCCCGGCAATTATATGGGTTTTTATAATAATGTTTACGATGTCATCACTAAAGGATCCGGACAGGCTGTCCTACCGGAAGAGGCCAGGAATGTGATCCGTATCATCGAACTGGCATTTGAAAGCCATCGAAGGAAATCGATTGTAAACATATCATAATAATCTCCTAAATAGTCTGAAAAAAACGGGCGGGCATATGGAAAAATAAGAAAATTATTCTAAACTTAAATAGCCAAAAACAGTCCCTGGAAAATAATCAGTAATTATTAAGAAAGTTTTATCTGATAACTGTTCGATGCCCTCCCAGTTTCTGCTCCAGTTGTTTGTTGTTAATTCCAAATATACAGGAGGTGTATCCACTTTTTGTATGCTGCTACTAGTATATTTCAATTTAATTAATCTCTCTTTTCTTGCATCGTTGTTATGTGAGCCTGGGAGACCAAAGGTTGCGGAATATTCATCTGTTGAAGGGATATAGCTGATAGAATCTCCGGGATAAAAATAATTGATAACATAAAATGTATTGTCCGAAGCCAACACGGTAGCATCAGTAATTCGATATTCTATGCTTGGGAATGAAATAGAAGTTAATGAATTAAAGTTGAAATCAAAAACTTTTACAATGGGAGTGGGATTGATGTTTTTTCCGTTGCCCTCATATATACAAAGAATGCAATTGTGGGTTATTACAATGGATTCATAAGCAGCATTGGTAACAAAAACAGGTGTTTCAATTTGTGTTAAAGTAGTTGTGTCCAGACTAATTTCTGTCGTACTATCATTTATTGTTCCTTTAATCAGATAGCCTATCATGGAAGAATCCTTTTGGACTTCAATAATAAGATATACTGTGTTTTCTTTCATAGCAATTGCCTCAAAACCCTCAAACCCTTCAATGCTTTGAGGTATGTTATGAACTAAAATTGGATAAGGTTCTAAAGAAGTAAAAGAGCCATTGATATAATTGTTGATAAGTGTTTTTGAAAGTTTGAAAAATTTTCCTGTGCCTGCCTGATTTGTATAAATTCTTGGATTTTGCGGCATTAAAATCAAATTATTATTATGCCAAGTCAAACCAGACATTTCTGCATTTTGAATACTTGCGTCTCCTGTTAAATATATTTGATGAACACTTACTTCTTTAGCATTGGGTGTTTCTACCGGAGAGGGGTTACCTTTTTTACAACTAAATGTAAGTGTCAATAAAATTAGCCCCGCAATAGATGGAATAAAATACATCATACGTTTCATAATTTTTTAAATTTTATAAGTAACTGAATATTTATTTGCTGTCTGTTTCTTTTTACTCCAATGAACGTTAACTTGTTGGACGCTGTTGAAAAAGTTTAAAAATACAAATAAAATTTCAAGAGCAAACGACAAGTGTGGGTTAATTTTCCGGAGGGTGCAAACCCCTTATACGCAGGGGTAACGTCCTGAAGTATTAGCAAGTCGCAAGGTGGCTTGGGGTGACCCATACACTGAAGGAAGCGAGACTGCAAAATCCGGTACTGACGAACAGGAACGGCATATGAGGCTTAGAAATGAGGATAAGCAAGCACCACGTTGTGACGTCCAATTACTTGATTTTCATTTTCCTTTTATGGTTCCGGCTCGTCCATGTCGGAATGTATTATTGCGGCCATTAGTATGTAAAGCTATCAGGGCATTGCCCCAAACGTCATTCCTCACAATTGGGATTACGGCTTTCACCCCCTCAGTTATTGCCACCCTGTTTAATGCTTTGGCCTGAAAGCCGTCGTCGGTGACTATCCTGAAAATATGACTGCCATCATGGTTTAGGCCTATGGCCGTACTAATCGAATTGATCACTACCACCGGGTTCTGCTCTACAAAAGGCGCAATGGCCTGAAGTTCGCTACTGGAAAAGGGGCCTCCTACAAACATGCTGATCCCTTTTTCATACATATTTTTCAATTGATTTTTTGCCTCTGTTGTATCCAAACGCGTATCAACATAGGAACAGATGAATGTAACATTCTGTCCGGCTGTCGCCGCGTAACTGTTCATGTCTTCCAGTGCAAATTGTAAGGCTGCCTTGGTGGCCAGTCCTTCTTCCGGATTGTCGAAGCTCAGATCAAGCAACGCTCCGAAATTGATAGTCTGCCCGCCTGCCGGAGGTGTAGTCTCACTTTTCTTACAACTATTGGTAAGAGTTAATACAATACCCATTAATAAAATTAACGAGTAAATCAAGACTCTGTGGTGCTTTTCCATGTCTGTTCAATTTATAAAGTTTATGGTCAATTATTTGAAGGCTTCTTTTCATTCCAATTAACAATAACGGTCAGCACATAAAAACAGCGCCCTAAAACCCTTAAAAAGTACCTTTTTCCTTGGCAAAGTAGTTTTTATGCGCATGTATAAGCCGTATAAATTGTCTGCCATAGAAAGGGTGGAATAGATAAAACCATCAATCTCTTCATTTCATAGAAAATTTCGAAAGTCCGGCAGAAGGAGTTAATAGCTCCATAAACGCCAGGGCTACTGCTTCTGCCGGAGAATAATCAGTAAAAGGGTTATTAATATTAGAATTTACATGTATAACAAGTATGGCATCCTTACCGGGATAGTATAATGCTCCTGTTGTAAATCCTTGAATTGCTCCGAAATGAAAAAGCCATCCATCATAACCTTGTATTGCAAATCCATAATTATCTTCAATATTCAATCTTTCTACGTGCATGGCAGGTGAATAAAGTGCCCCGGTCCCAACCAGCTTTATCCACTTCTTCAGGTCGTAAATGTTTGAAACCATGATTCCTGCTGCATCACCCCAGGAGGGGTTGAAAAATGTTGCATCTTTCATCTCTCCGTCAGATGTTTGTTTTGAATACCCATGCGAAAAAGGTTCAGGTAAAAACCGGGTCTGGGGCCAGAAAGTATTTTCCAATTTGTTGGGTGCAAAAATCTTTTCCATTAAAAGCTGGCTGATCGGTTTATTAGTGACTTTTTCACAGATCATGCCCAGCAGTACTGTGTTGGTATTGGAATAATAATATTCCTGGCCAGGATCAAAATTCAAAGGGTAATTTAATGCAATTTTGACTAAATAGTCTGCTGTAACCTGAAAATCCCAATTATGAGCACATGCTGTAGCGAAAAATGTGCTGTCATCTGAATAATTGAAAATACCGCTCCTCATCTTTCCCAGATGTCTTACCGTGATCTTGTCAGCCTGCGGAAATGGATACTGGGGAAGATAATATGCAAGCGATGAATCAAGGTTTATCAAACCCTCGTCAACCAATTGCAGGACCAGGGTCCCTGTAAAAGTTTTCGTAATACTTCCTATCCGGAAATGATTATCCAGCTTCATGGGCTCGTTTATAGCCAGGTTAGATATCCCCTTAGCTTTCACCCAGCTCCCTTCATTTTGAATCCAAACGCCGACGATAACTCCTGGGATATGATTTTCCATCACGGTTTTATCCAGTGCAGCTTCAAATTTGGATTGCATTTCTGCACTGAATTGTGATTCAATCGTTGTATTATCCTTTGAACAAGTAATGAGCAGAACACTTATAATGATAAGTGTCAGTAATCTTAAAATAAAGATTTTCATGGTTTTATTCTCCTATCTCAATGGTGTGTTTATTATCTCAACATTCATATGGCTTATTACGGTCTGCGTAACTACCAGGCGGTGTTTTTGGCCGCACAGGCGGGCTTATAAATTTACAATTTTTACCTTTAACCATTTTAATTTTCACTTATTTGCCCGCCTGGGCGGGCTAGATTTTTAAACACCGGCTGGCAGTTGCGCTTTGTGTGTGCCCTGCATGAGCATGCAGCGCACACTTGTTGGACGCTGTTGAAAAAGTTTAAAAATACAAATAAATTTTCAGTAGTAAACGACAAGTGTTGGTAAATTTTCCAAAGGGTGCAAGTCCCTTGTACATCGGGGTAGAACCTGAAAGTATTAGCAAGTCGCAAGGTGGCTTGGAGTGACCTATACACTGAAGGAAGCGAGACTGCAAAATCCGATACTGACGAACAGGAACGGCATATGAGGCTATAAAACGAGGATAAGCAAGCACACCATTGCAAAGTCCAAAGAATACGACCATCGTTGGATAGTAGATGCCGCAGGGATTGGATGAAGGATTGAACATTAAGATGTTCCAAGGGGTAGCAATACCCAAGAACAACGGGAAAACCCGGTTACTGGGTATTCCTACCGTTGTATTCTGCTGCAATTACTGTATCGCAAGGTTAAATACCCAATCACGCAACGCCTGATCCGCAAATGGCTGAGAGTTCCCATTCTAATAAACGGGAAATTGGTCAAACGCAGAAAGGGCGTACCGCAGGGAAGTCCGCTTAGCCCGCTGCTGTCTAACATCATGCTGAATGAGTTGGATAAGGAGCTGAAGAAGCAAGAACTCCGCTATGTCCGCTATGCTGACGACTTTAGCATCTATGCCAAAAGTAATTATGCAGCCCGCAAGGCAGATAACGAGGCTTATCTTTTCTTAAAGGATAAGCTGGGACTGCCGATCAACCGGGAGAAAAGCGGCATACGCAGACCTGTAAACTTACAATACTGGGGTTTGGATTCGTTCCCACATACGTAAAGGGTGAGAAAGGTAAATACCAATTGGTTGTCAGCGAGAAAGGCTGGAAAACTCTGAAACAGAAAGTCAAAATCATTACCCGGAAAACTACTCCGGCTACTTTTAACGAGCGTATATTAAGACTCAATGATCTTCAACGAGGATGGCTTGGATACTTCCGAATGGCAAGTATTCAGGGCAAACTCAAAGAGCTTGATGGGTGGATACGTAACCGTTTAAGGTACTGCATCTGGCATCAATGGATGAAACCTGAGCGAAAAATGAAAAATCTGATTCGCCTGGGCGTAGACCCCGATCATGCCTATGCCTGGAGCAGGACAAGAAAAGGAGGCTGGGCTGTGGCTCAAAGTCCTATTCTGGTGACGACTATCACCTTAGAACGCTTGAGTAAAAGAGGGTACGTGGCTATGCTTACGAATTATGAGAAAATTGCTCCACATCTTAATGAACCGCTGTATACGAGGCCCGTACGTACAGTGCTGTGAGAGGCGCACCCCGTCAGTTATTGCTGACGGGGCCGTCTACTCGATTAGAGTGTGTTAAATTTCAATTGCAATATTTACTTTTCCGCCAAGACCTTTTTCAACGATGTCATAAAGAGTCTTAAGATTCATATTGCTTCCGTCATTTTCCACCCTGGAAATGTAGCTTCTTTTCTTAGAAATCAATTTTGCTAATTCTTCTTGGGTCATGTTTTTGGATTCCCTTGCCTGGCGAATTAATAAACCAATTTTAAAGGCCTCAATTTCTCTATCTAATTCATCACGACGGACCGTACCTGTTTTACCATAGATATCATCCTTGATGGTTGACCACGATTTAATATTTGAATGTTCTTTTCTCATAATGAACCCTTTCTTTTTTCTTCGAAGTATTCCTTTTTTAATTTTTCAATTGCAGAATCTAATCTTTTCTCATTCGTCTTGGATGATAATTCGTGCTGGGTTGCCCTCATTGAATTATATTCATCCAATGACATAATGACTATACCGTTGTCTTTGCCACGATTAATGATCAAGGTTTCAAAATTCTGGGTCACTCTATCGAGATATCTTTTAATATCTCTTCTAAATTCAGAGATTGATGTTGTTAACATATGATAAATCCTTTCTGTACATTTTAAAGTACAAAATTAAGTACAAAAAGTTTAAGTTCTACCAAGCATGAAATATTTTTTAATCAAAATGGGTGGTAACATGTGGCAGCTACCCGCAGACAGGGGTGGATCACCAAAAATTATCTGCGTGTCGTTATATTTTAGTTTTCTCATATTTGATACCTTGTATCCGGTGAAGATGCTCAGTACCGTGTTTCGCGGTAAGCTTTTGGGTAAGCTGAAACGACATCTGTCAGATATCAGCCAATTAGGCGAAGACCAGTCGCTGTTGGACCGGCTATGGAACAAACCCTGGGTGGTTGATTGCGAGCCTCCCTTTGGCTCCCCGGAACATATTGTAAAATACCTCGGACAATATACGCACAGGGTTGCCATCAGCAATCAGCGGATACAGCATATTGACAAGGACGGTGTAAGTTTTTACATGAAAGATTACGCCGACCAGGGTAAGCGAAAACTGACCCAACTGAGCGGTGTAGAATTTTTGCATCGCTTTTGCCTTCACATCCTTCCTAAGCGGTTTGTGCGCATAAGGTATTATGGGATACTGAGTAGTAAGATGAAAAAGAAGTTCAAACCTGAAAAACAAAAAGCTGTTCCGGTTAAAGAGACCTCGCAGGAGCGGCTCAAACGTTTAACGGGGTTCGATGTATATCAATGTCCGTATTGTAAAAAAGGCAGAATGCAAGTTGTTGAAGTTCTGCCTAAAATACGCTCGCCGGGCAATGTACTTTATCCCGCGAAAGATAATAGCAAATGTCTGGTGATTTTTAATTGACAAATTGTCCTCAAAAGCAGGACCGGTATGGTATTGTCTGTCTGCACCCAAAAAAGTAAAAAAACTCCGGTATTGAATCGTTTCAGCAATAAAAAGAGTTCCTGTAAAGTGAAAAAGTAATAAAAAGACACAGACTACGGTCAACCATCCGGTTGTAAATAAACTGAAACCATTGGCGTAAAGTGCATAGAAGGTGGGTAATCCCCGGATTTAGTTCAACGTGGACTTCATGTTGGGCACTGCGTGCCAAACGAAGTCCTATTTATTAGGGCGCGTAAAAAATTAAAGAACGGTTATTCCTAACTTCCGGCCTAGGCCTTCTTCAAATATTTTAAAAAGCGTTGACAATTGAATGTCAATTTTCCCATTTTCAATACGAGAGATATAGCTTTTTTTTGTACCAATTTTTTCGGCCAGGTCATCCTGGGTAAGGTGTGCAAGTTTTCTGGCTTCTTTTATCATTTCACCTATAATAAAAGCCCTTGAATTTTGTTCGAATTCATCTCTGGCAGGGCTTCCAAGCTTGCCATACTTGATATCCAATAATTCGTCGAATGTGGTTGCTTCCTTTATCTTTTTCATTTTTTAACTTTTTTCATCATAATTATTGATGCATTAACTTGAGGGCGAAATCAATTTCATTCTTTGGTGTCTTTTGGGTCTTTTTCTTAAAACCATTAAATAAGACAATAATTCTACCCTGATCAAAGCAACAGAATATTCTGTAGTTGTTATGCAGGTGATGGATTCTAATTTCAAAAAGCCCTTCTGTTCCATGAATATGCTTTAAAAATGTTTCTGGAACCATGTCCAATGTCCGGATTAACTTAAAGACATATTCGATTTTTTCTTGTGCTTTACTATCAAGGGATAGATAAAACTCAATGAAATAATTCTTATAAAATTTGATCTCACGAACCATGGCACAAAGTTAACATATATGTTAACATTTTCAAAATAAAGAAAAAGATTTTTTAGGAATTTTTATGCGCTCGAACGTTAGGGGGTGATTGGGATCATTCGATGGATATTTGCAAATTCTTTCCCAATCCGATTTTCAATATTCTATAAAAAGTTGATAATTGGATTTCACTCTTGCCAGCTTCAATCCGTGAAATATAGCTTTTCTTGGTTCCGGTTTTGCTGGCAAGCTCTTCTTGGGTCAGCTTAGCTTCTATTCTTGCTTCTTTTAATAATTCGCCAAGTCGGAAAGCCATTGCTTCAGCTTCGAATTTCTCCCTTTCCAGGGTACCCTTGCTGCCGTATTGTTTTTCAATATGTTCTTCAAATGTTGTTATCTTATTCATTTTGTGCTCCTGTTTTTAAAATCATAATATTCCCGTTTCAATTTTTGTCCTATTTCAATCTCCTTTTTTGGAGTTTTTTGGGATTTCTTCATAAAGCTATTAATCAGAATGATTAGCTTTTGATCTTCAAAAAAGGACAAAATACGAATCTCTTTAAACGTCGTGCTGACTCTGATTTCATAAAGTCCGTCAGTATCTTCCAGGTGTTTAAGGAACTTTTTCGGAACCCTTTCAGTATTTCTGACAAGCCAAAGAACGTGGTCAATTTTTCTTTTAACTTTCAGGTCCTGCTGATTGTAAAAGATTTCAAAATAATCCTCCCAAAAAATTATTTCTCTAACCATGGCACAAAGTTAACTAAATAGTTAACACAATTAGCAAAAAAAATTATTTTATAACCCAATTACCCCCTAACGTCAGACTGTCTAAAAACCTTCAATATTAACCATTTTTAGTTAATAAGTCAAGTACTTCCTGCACTTTATTTTACAGGGCTTTCCGTACATTTATTGTATGAAATTCATACAAGGACACGACAGAACCCAGACGCATCTTTTCCCGGTTTCCCTGGATCAATCCATTGACTCCGATCATGAAGTCCGGCTTATCACCCCGGCGATTTGCTCAAACTTTTCATTTACGGGTATTTAAATAAGGCCCGATCATCCAGAGACCTGGAAAAAGAGTGCAAGCGGAATATCGAGGTAATGTGGTTGCTGAGAAATCTGCAACCGGATCATAATACCATCGCTAATTTCCGAAGAGATAATCCTAAAGCCATCAAGAAAGTGTTCCGGGCCACAGTGCAGATCGCTAAGCATTTCAATCTCATTGGCGGTAAGCTCATCGCTGGGGACAGTACTAAACTGCGGGCTCAGAACAGCAGGAAGAACAATTTCAACCAGAAAAAGATCGATCGCCACATCGCTTATATTGATAACCGACTGGAAGAATACTACCGGGTGCTGGCTGTTAGGGCGCCGTGGCTTATATTAATTGCCCAATTTGTAGAGGTAATCCGGGGCAAAATCAGCTCCGTTTTCCCATTCTATTGTAAATGGATTAAGAGAGAACTTCTTAAAATATTCAAGATTCTTAAGAGGTTCAAATACCTCACCATAAATTTCATTCGAAAGGTCAATGGTTTTTATAATTCCATTATTAAACTGAAATTCAATCTTATAGCCCTCAATATATTTAGCCCGAACAACTTTGATAAGTTCCATGATGCTTTTATTTTAAAGGTTCAATTTTATTTATTGGTTTTCTTTCGGCCATTAATTTCCAGTTTTCAAGAAGTTCATCTTTGTGAAGGTCAAGCCAATCAAAAATTAAATTCAATGCCCTGCGAGGCAGAATTCCATGGACAACGCCATCAATGATTTCGACAGTTGCTTCAAATTCTTGATACTTTACATGAAAATAGGGAGGATTATGTTCACTAAAGAACATGTAAATAATAATCCCATAGAATCTTGAAATTTCCGGCATATAAATTCACTTTCATACAAAGGTACTATATTTTAAGTGAACTTTTTCTATAATCAAGCCATGCGCCCTAACGGTCAGCATATGGTTTGTGGCGGACTTTGAAAGACAAATCTTTCAACTTACACCGATTTATGTTTGTAACTAAAATGTTCATATTCACAACATAACGCGCCAAAAACTATATGCCTTGTGTGTGCCCTGCATGAGCATGCAGCGCACACTTGTTGGAAGCTGTTGAAAAAGTTTAAAAGTACAAATAAAATTTCAAGAGCAAACGACAAGTGTGTGTAAATTTTCCAGAGGGTGCAAGTCCC
>Ga0265292_1000846_pt1 | contig 33446 bp, 30 predicted proteins | sample Munlanlewell296A_FD_189080 | JGI IMG/M metagenome (GOLD analysis project Ga0265292, IMG submission 189080) | Leachate microbial communities from a municipal landfill in Southern Ontario, Canada - Leachate well 296A | ecosystem: Engineered > Solid waste > Landfill > Unclassified | place: Canada... | reverse complement strand
TATTTGTTGCCGATAATAATTATTCGGCAAAATTGTACCGCTCTGACGATAATGGGAAAACGTTTGTTCCAGTAACGGGCATGAGTATCATCACCGGAAATATCAATACGCTTCTCGTCTCCGCTGCCAACACACTCATCGCTGGAACTTCATCAGGAATCTTTCAAAGCCCAGATCAGGGGAAAAATTGGAGTAAGGTGTCAAGCTACCCTGCTATTTCATTACAGCAAACTTCCGGCGGTGCGATATTCGGATTCAGAGAATTCTCTGGATCCGGTGTGTATCGTTCCACCGACTATGGAAACACCTGGCAGGAATTGAAAAATGGTTTGGACGTCACCACTATTCGAAGTGTTGCTCTGGCGGATAATGGCGATGTGTATGCCGGGACGAATGGCGGATTGTTTCGGTCGGTAAACAATGGCGATGAGTGGGTCCGCATCGATACACAAAAGGTTTCGAAACCGTATGGAATTTATGCTGCAGTAGGGAAGAATGGAAATATTTTTTTCGGTGGAGCAACGAGCGGAATTAATTCACAATGTTACCAATCTTCGGATCATGGAGCGACATGGCAGCAAATTCAAAACAACATCGCTACCATTGATAATCAGTCGTCGCTGAGAGGATTATATTCTGCATCCGACGGACATCTTTTTGCCGCAACAACATCGGGACTGTTCAGAAGCTTCCAGAAGATCACCGCGGTAACGGGAAATTCTCTCACAACTCCTGGATCGTTTTCGTTATCGCAAAACTATCCGAATCCGTTTAATCCTGCTACAACCATCAACTATCAGATACCGGAACGCAGTCATGTTTCGATAAAAATATTTGATGTGGTAGGACGAGAAGTTGCGACACTGGTGAATGAAGTGAAGAACGGCGGTTCATATTCTGTTGCATTTTCTGCCTCCGCACTTTCCAGCGGAATGTATATTGCTCAGTTACAAAACGGTGTTAGGAATGAAATGAAAAAAATGATCTTGTTAAAATAATTCCCCATTAATTCAATATACCACACTCACACATCCACATAAAGGAAAATAACAATGAAAAAACTGCTTTTTGTCGCAATGCTTGTTGTATCAATATCGAGTTTGTCTTTGGCACAGCGTGTGCTCATCAATAAAGGTGATCAATATGCCGGAGTAAAATTAGCTCTTGGATCAGTAGCAGGTGCTTCTATGGGATTTATCGGTTCGTATGAAATGGGATTTCAGGAAAATATCGGTATTGGCGGTGCAATCGCATATTCCGGATATAGTGAAGAAATTTCTACCGGATTTTATAATGGAAACTGGAGTTACACAAATATTCTGATTCTTGCCAGCGGTAATTATCACATAGACCTGTTAAAAAATGAAAAACTCGATACCTGGGGCGCTTTAAACATCGGCTACAATGTTGCATCCGTCAGCTGGGAGTTCACAAAAAATTCATTCAATGTTCCCGCACCGGCAACAATCTCCGCAGGCGGATTTGTTGTTGGCCTTTCTGCCAATGCTCGGTACCAGTTGACGGAACAGTTGTATGCAACCGGCAGCCTCGGCTTTGGATTGGGAATTCTCAATATTGGTATCGACTATAAATTGTAATTTCATTCATGTCAGTCAACGACTTTCGGCTGACAATTGCGAACTTACTTTCGGTCTGCTTTTCATTTCTCGAAGTTTGGAATAGTAAACAACGAATAGAAAAGGAAATACTCCGAAAAGTAAAAAGAAATACATTGTAGAGAATTTTTGAAATCGTCCACTTGCTTCCATCTGGGGAGGTGGGAAATGAAGGGGCGCTTTCAAATTACGAAGCGGGATGTACGAAGGCACATCCCGCTTTTGTATATTTGCACCTTCCGAAATAATGCAATTTCGTTCTTGCGCACTATTCTTATCTTACCTATATTTTCCAGCCGTTATTTCACCGATAATCCATATTGCATGTCTAAAGTTTACTGCACATCCTTCGATTCCAAAATTGGTACCATCTATATCGCTTCTACAGAGAAGGGTGTCTGCAAAATCTGCATCCCGAAAGAATCGAAAAAGGATTTTTTTACGTGGTTGAGAACGAACTTCGATGATGATGATGTGGTGGATAACAAGAGCAGAAACAAAGAAGTGATCGATCAGTTGACGAGGTACTTCAACGGTAAACTGGCGAAATTTTCCGCACCAGTTGATCTGATCGGAACATCGTTCCAGCTTCGTGTCTGGAAGGAACTTCGTAATATTCCCTACGGTACCACCATTTCGTATAAACAACTCGCACGCCGCGCCGGCGTTCCCCGTGGATTTCAGGCGGTTGGCCTTGCCAATAGCTGTAATCCTATCCCGATCATTGTCCCTTGTCACCGCGTCATCGGTTCCGACGGATCGCTGACCGGTTATGCCGCAGGGATAAAAACAAAAGAGTTTCTGCTTCGCGCCGAAGGTGCGATTCTCATCTAATTGCTTCGAATCCTTTCGGTTTTCATTTCCAGTTGAAGAGAGAACAGTGGTGTTCTGTTCTTTCATTATTTTCATTGAGAAAATGACGGAGAATTCGCCAGTTGAAAATTGGGAAAATAATGCGTACCTATCTGCAGTAAATAATCGAAACAGGCAGCATATGGCAAAAATTCTGGTTGTAGATGACGAGCCCTCCATTCGAAATATGATCTCGGCAGTTCTTCGTTCGAAAGGTCATGAACCGATTGAAGCGGATAATGGTGTCACGGCGCTCGATATGATCAAACAACATTCGCCTCAACTTATTATCAGTGATGTAATGATGGCGAATCTGAACGGCTTTATGCTTCGGGAATTTCTAAAACAGGATCAGTTGACCGCCCGAATTCCAATGATTATGATTACTGGATTGGCGAAAGAAGCCGGTGCGTGGGAATCAGATCCTTCGGTTGAATATCTTTCCAAGCCATTTAAGATTTCGGAATTGATGACGCTCATCAACACGAAACTGCAAGAGAACACGATCACATAATACACCTCTTCCGTCAAGCGTTTTATTTTTCTTTTAGCGCACTGTCTCTCCGTTGCATTGCTTCGCCTTGGTAATTTGCGTATTTTCCTTCTGTCACCGACTCATCCTGAGTTGTTCATCCACTAGTCTGAGATTTTCCAAACGAATGTCTTTATTGAATCAATTAAATCCCGTCCAGCGCGATGCCGCGGCCGTTATTCAAGGTCCGGTAATGATCGTTGCTGGTGCGGGAAGCGGTAAAACTCGTGTACTTACATATCGTGTTGCTCATTTGCTCGAATCAGGTATTCCGCCGTACGAAATTCTTGCCCTTACGTTTACCAACAAAGCAGCGAAAGAAATGAAGGAGAGGATTGAACGTCTCATCGGACATCATGCACATCAGGTGTGGGCCGGAACATTCCATTCTATCTTCGCTCGCATTTTGCGCCAGGAATGCGAACCGCTCGGCTTTACCCGTTCATTTACCATCTATGATACCGACGATTCGCTCGGAGTCATCAAAAATATTATGAACGGAATGAACATCTCTCAGCAGCAGTTCAATCCCCGCGCCGTTATGTCTCGTATCAGCGGAGCAAAGAACCAGATGGTGACGCCGAAGGAATATGCAGAGTTTGCCAAAGAATTTTTTGAAACGAAAGTTGCGGAGATTTTTCCCGAATACGTTCAAAAGTTGCACAAGAATAATGCGATGGATTTCGACGATTTGCTGTTGAAGCCGATCGAATTGTTCACAAAGCACGAACGTGTTCTGGAAAAATACCAATATCGATTTAAATATTTACTCGTCGATGAATATCAGGATACGAACCGTGCGCAATATACGCTGATCAATCAGATCGCACAGCGGTTTAAGAATATTTGCGTTGTGGGGGACGATGCGCAGAGCATTTACGCGTTTCGCGGCGCAGACATCAAAAACATTTTAGATTTTGAACGGGATTATCCCGATGCAAAGGTGTTCCGGCTGGAACAGAACTACCGTTCGACAAAAACGATCCTTGCTGCAGCCGATTCTGTGATTAAGAATAATCGGAACCAGATCCAGAAAACGTTGTGGACGGATAATCCGAACGGAGAGAAGATTACCGTTACTGAAGCGGACGACGATAAAGCCGAAGGATTGCAGATCGCGCACAGGATTCAGGAACATATCACAAAAGAAAAGTTGGATCTGAAACATTTTGCCGTTCTCTACCGAACCAACGCTCAATCCCGTTCCATCGAGGATGCCATGCGTCGGTCCGGCATTCCGTATGTCATCATCGGTGGTGTTGCCTTCTATCAACGGAAAGAGATCAAAGACGTACTTGCGTATCTTCGATTGATTGTTAACCCAAAAGATGAAGAGAGTTTGATGCGGGTGATCAATTTCCCTGCGCGGGGAATCGGCGATACTACGGTAGAAAAACTTCTTGAACATTCTGTTCAAACGAATGCGGCAATGTTCGATGTTGTGAAGGATCCGCGCTCCATAACTTCGTTAGCGGACCGAGCAAAAAATTCTGTCATGGCGTTCGGCTCGTTGATCACAAAATATATTGAGTTAAAATCCCAGATGTCCGCCAGCGAAATTGCCCGCGGCGTAGTAGATGAATTGGGAATTCTCCGGCTTTATAAAGACGAACAAACTCCCGAATCGCTCGGCCGGTGGGAAAACGTTCAGGAATTACTCTCCGCAATCTCTGAATTTGTCGATCTGAACAAAGAAAAGGCGACGCTGGAGAATTTTCTGGAGGAAGTGGCGCTGGTTTCTGCAGTGGATTCGATGGTGGACGAAAAGAATGCCGTTACCCTTATGACACTTCATGCGGCAAAGGGATTGGAATTTCCTGTGGTCTTTATTGCCGGAATGGAAGAAGGATTGTTCCCTCTGTATCAGGTCACTCCCGATCCGAGTGAGCTGGAGGAAGAACGCCGTCTCTGTTATGTCGGCATCACCCGCGCAATGAAAAAATTGTATATCACGTATGCGAGAATTCGCTACAGATTCGGCGATGTAACATATCCCGTTGTATCGCGGTTTGTTTCGGAGATCGGCGACTCGTTGCTGGAAAAAGAAACCACTCGGCGACCTGCATATACTGCGAATGTTGTTTCGTCTCTGCAGAATTCACGCGATCGATATTTGAATTCCATCCATCAGAAAAAAAACAAAAAACAAGATGCTTTTACTCCGGACGATGAAGTGGATTATGATAAAGAATCACAGGACGAAATTCGGTTGAAAGTGGGAGTGTATGTGGAGCATGAAGTGTTCGGACGCGGCAAGGTGACAAACCTGAGCGGCCGCGGCGATTCGGCTAAGGCGATCGTTCATTTTCAGAGCGTCGGGCCGAAAAATCTTATGGTGAAATTTGCACGGTTGCGCGTGCTTGGTGCGTAATGAGCAGTAAACAATTAATATTAATCGGCACCAAATTCTTTACACTCATTGGTGTTGCGGTATTTTGTTATGCCGTCATATGGATTTCTCCGATCACTGTCATATCCCGAACACTTTCACTGGAAGGATCTGTTTATTTCCTTCAATTCGAACGTCATTTCTGGCAATACAGTATCGCGTTCATTGCCGTTGTCATCCTTTCCCGCGGACATTTGTGGAGTTACGGCATTAATTCCCAAAACTTGAAAATATCAATGGTATGGTTGGTGTGGATGTACGGTTTTACTGTTGTTATGACGATGAGCGGTATCGCGATAGGAAAAGAAATGCTGCCTGCCGGAGCGGCCGCACTTGTGCCGGGCACTTCGGAATCTGTGATCGCATCAATGGTGTATTGGATGTCTTCGCCGGTAGCGAATCAAATTCTTTTTTTCGGCTTTGTTCAAACCGTGTTGATGAAACAGTGGGGAGATTCTTTTTCATTGCTAGGATTTCCTCTCTCGTTGGTTGTTGCTTCCATTTTTTTTGCCGTCGGCGCAACATCTTCCCATTTTAGTGCAGATCCTGCGTTTCTCATACCAACATTCATTCTCGGTTTGTTTTGCGGAGTCGTATATTGGAAGACGAAGAGTCTTATCACACCGATGCTCGGTCACGCATTCTTTTTTGGTTTTCCTGTATTTATTCACCTCCTTCGTTCAGGGTCTGCACAATGAGTCAGTTGAAACTCGTTCCACTTCTGCTGTTGGCATCACTATTCGCCGAAGCGCAGTCATCTCGGGATGTGCCTCTGGTGACGATTGGGAATATTACCATAACCCGCCAGGAATTTATTAACCGGTATGAGTTAACTCCCGCGATCAACCGACGCAACGGGGATAGAGAAACGAGTAAAGCGGAATTCCTTCTCTCGATGATTGCCGAAAAACTTCTCGTGGTGAAAGCGCAGCAGGAGGGTTGGAATAACGATACCGTGTTGTATACTGCCGTCAAAGAAATCGAACAATTATTGGTTCGCGATGAGTTATTTCGGAAAGAAATTCAGGAGAAAATCACTATAACGGAAACAGAACGTCGGTTGGGTCTGAAACGATCCCTGAGCGATATGAAAGTGTATTTCCTTTTTGCGAAAACGAAAGAAGGAGCAGAATTTCTTTCCTCGCAAATACAAAAAGGGAAACTGCTCGAAACGTTTTTGTTCACAATAGAATCACCAGAGGAGTTTGATGGTCCGGATTCCGCCATCGCACGCTGGGGAGATGTGGATGAGCGGATGGAGAATGTGATCTATAATTTGAAACTGAACGAAACGTCCCAACCGGTGCAGTTGGAGGACGGATGGTACATTGTCAAATTGATGGGTAAGACCGTTACCGTACTGGCGGGGGAAAAGGAACGGAAAGGTCAGTTAGAAAAAGTGGAATCGGTATTCCGCAAGCGTAAAGAGCAGAAGCGGATGACCGAATTTATGAATACAACGTTAAAAGATATTAAAACGGACGTGCAGAGCAGAATATTAAAAAGTGTTATCGTTCATCTGTGGGATATCGCCCAGCAACGATTTCCGATCCGTAATGATACCACATTATTCTTTTTCGATAAAGGTACCGTGGAAATTCTGCGCGCCAGATTGAAGGACACGATGCGATCTACGTTCGTTACATTTCCGCATACATCGTGGACATTGGAACGGACATTGGAAAAGATTTCGACGACGAATTTGGCAACAGTGAACCCGACCTTAAAAAAGATCCGCTTGGATATGGAGCAGCGTTTGCGGGATATGATCGATCAGGAATATCTTGTTCAAGTCGGTTATCGAAAAGGATTAGATCAATCTGCCACTGTGCAGAACGATCTGAACGTATGGCGCGAGACGTACTCGGCGCAGATCGTGAAAAATCATATTGAAGATACAATTGTTGTTTCGCAAAATGAGCTGGAGGAATTAAAGAGGGTTTTTCATAATGACACTACGATTGTGAACGACAATGCCGTGGCGCGCGCGAAATTGATGCAAATGAAGAGTACTGATGCGATCGATCGATATATCGGTACTGTTGCCAATAATTCCGAGATCACGTTCTTTGAAAAGAATTTCACAGAAACGCTGGTCAGCGGAACCAACTCCATGGTGTACCGGTATCTCGGTTTTGGGGGACGAATGTTTGCCGTTCCATTTGTATCGCCGCAGACTGGATGGATTAGATATTGGAACAAAAAGGATGTGAAATTACCGTAATACATTCTTACATTTGCACAGTAACTGATTATCGAATTCTATCTATTGCTTCTGTTGCCAAGTTCGATCCTGTTACATTATAATCACCATTCAGTAACCCCCATCCTATAGTATCCATTGCCATGATCGATGATACATTGTCAATTAACAAGAGATTTTATTCTACCTTTGGGGAGTTCATCACCTTTTGGTAATGTGTTTCATATTCGGTGACAATTTTTTCGAGACTAAACATTTGCTCCGCCCGTTTTCGTCCTTCTTTTGCAAATAGCATCCGCTTTGTTTCATTCGTCAGAAGTTCAATGGCATATTTAGCCATTCGTTCAATATCTCCGATTTCCGCGATATATCCTGTTTGATTATGCACGATCAGTTCCGGCAGACCGCCGACGCTGGATGAGATGACCGGAACTTCACATGCCATTGCTTCAAGAGCGGATAAACCAAAACTTTCCTGTTGGCTCGGCATGAGAAAAAGATCTGCGGCGGATAGTATTTCTGTCAATTCGATCTGTTTTCCCAGGAATTTGACGACATTTTGTAAACCAAGCTCACGCACCAGCAACTCGCAATTAGAGCGTTCCGGTCCGTCGCCAACCAGGATTAACACTGAGGGTATTTTTTTATGGACAATGTCAAAAATGCGGATGACATCTTGTACACGTTTTACCGGACGGAAATTTGAAACATGCACGATGATTCGTTTATCTTCCAGTGAAAATTTCTTCCGTACACATGAATCGTCCACGTGACGATATTCAATCAGATCGACGAAATTCGGGATGACGTCGATTTCTTTCTGAATGTTATAGTTCGTCAACGTTTTTTCCCGCAAATAGCGCGACACGGCAGTAACACCGTCGCTCTTTTCGATACTGAACTTCATTACAGAAAGAAAACTCGGCTCAAGTCCCACCAGTGTAATATCTGTTCCGTGCAATGTTGTAGTGACACGGAAATTCTCATTCTGGATCATTTTTTTTGCAAGATAGGCACTTGTGGCATGCGGAATTGCATAGTGGACATGCAGCAGGTCAAGGCCTTCAAAGTTCGCCACTTCTACCATCTTACTCGCTAACGCAGGAGTGTAAAGAGGGAATTCAAACACCGGATATGATGTCATCTCCACTTCGTGATAGAAAATATTGTTATCGAATCCGCCGGTCAGGCGCATCGGCATCGCATAACTAATAAAATGGATCTGGTGTCCCCGCATCGCGAGCGCTTTTCCGAGTTCAGTTGCCAAAACTCCGCTTCCGCCGTACGTGGGGTAGCAGGTAATTCCGATTTTCATTCACATTCCTTTAAAAAAGTGTACAATATTACAACTAATCGATTCAAGAACCAAACCGTGTAACAGATCATATTCAAGATAACGATTTGTCTAACTTTCGTCTGTTATGATAGCTGTCCAAAATAAAACCCTTATTGACAAAAATTTATCGAAACGAGTGGATTTATGGAAGATATGTTATGTTCAGAAAAGTAAGCCCACCCCTACATTTCTTACAGCGTTGGATGAGATGTGGGAGGGAGCGAAATTTAGGAGGATTGAGCGAATGGGAAAGCGATGAATGAAGGGACTTTTGATGGCGTTTTTTGTCATCTACTGGCAAGTGCGAACGGGATTCATCGCGCGTGTTAAATTTCGCAAGGGGTTCTTTTGCTTCTTTTCTTGTGCCGACCAAATCTTTATACATTGTCGGCATTCCTTCGGAACCCCGTCAAGAAAAGAAGGAATAAGTTTTTCTCTTTTATGATTTATTTTGGACAAGTATGGTCTGTTATAGATATTTCTGTAATGCTCCACTCTCCGAACCATTATCCAGTTGCTTGGTGGAGGAAAAAAGGCTACTTTTTCCAGTCACCCCCCCCCACCCATAACGAAAGGATTTGTTATGAAAAAAAGTTCCCTCGTTTTCTTCATGGTGCTTTGCACATTGTTGGTTACTGCTCAACAAAAGCCCGTGGTGAAAGCTAAACAGACAAAAGCATCAGACAGCACACAACACTCGTCAGCCGGGAAAATATTCGGTGTGATCATCAGCGACCTTAATTACTTGCTGCAGGAGCCACAGGCTGCACCCAATCAGAACAAAGGAACGGGAGGGGATAATTCCTTTGATATTCGCCGATTACATCTTGGATATGAGCATACTTTTTCGAAAGAACTTTCCGCTCGGGTAATTTATGATCCTGCGGTTGATTCACTGCAGGAAGCATACCTTCTGTGGAAAAATGTATTTTCGATGCATTCATTAACCATCGGTATGATGCATACCCTGGCGGAAAAAACATCAGAAAAATATTTTGAGTATCGTTCGCTTGGTCAATTAGTGATGGATAAAAAGGGATTTTCGCAGGAATTTGATCGGGGTATCAGCCTGACCGGAAATTTCGATCCCCAAGGGAGTGTGTATTATTCGTTTATGGTTGGGAACGGCAGCGGCATGTCACCGGAGTTGAATAAAGTGAAAAAATTTTATTTTACCTTCGGACTGATGCCAGACAAGGGAAGCGTTGCGGAGTTGTATTTAGATTATGAAAATTTCACCTTTGGACGAAGTGCGATCACGGCGAAATTTCTCTATGCCATGATGGCGAAAACGTATGCATTTGGTCTGGATGGATTTTACCGTATGAACCGGAAATTTGCAGGAACAAAGGATATCGTACCGGCGGGGGGATCGATATTCAGTTGGGTGGAAATGATGTCGTCTACACGCGCTGTTGCGCGAATTGATGTTATTGATGATGATTTGAATAATTCAGGAAATAACGTGGCGTCACCGAGTTATCGGGAAGTCTACGCGAATGTTGGACTTGATTACCTTCCAATCCCGGAAGTCCATCTCATTCCGAATATTGCCTATGTGATGCAAATGAAAAAAAATAAAGGACCCGATATTGCAGAATATATGCTTGCTCGATTAACGGTGGCGGTGTATTTCAAATAATGGATGAGATTTATCGTTCTATTGCGACGGCCACATCGGTGCAAATAAAAGTGGAAGGTTCACGGTTTATCGCCGATGTGATGCCATCAGTATCGGAAGAAGAAGCACGGACACGATTGGAAGCAGTTCGTAAACAGTATTTTGATGCTACTCATCACTGTTTTGCCTATATCATCGGTGCTGAACGAACGATCAGCCGGTACTCCGATGATGGTGAACCGTCCGGCACGGCCGGTGTGAAAATCCACGCAGCAATCCATGCGAAAGGACTTTCTGACACGTTGGTGATTGTAACCAGGTATTTCGGTGGGACAAAACTTGGAGTGGGGGGACTGGGGAGAGCATATTTTGAATCGGCAGAACATGGAATTGCATTGGCGCCGACGATACAAAAGGCGATGGTGCAAGAACTTCGGGTGACATTCCCGTTCTCAGAAACAAATCCCATCATGAACATCATAACTTCACAGAAACTGAAAATTGCTGCGACAGAATATACACATGAACATACCAATATCACGCTTTATGTCCTCCCTTCTCTTTTGAATTCTGTAAGTGTACTCTTCACAAATGCAACTCGCGGCGCGGCAGGATTAGAACGCGGCGCGGTGCGATCGGTGGTGTGGAAATGATCGATGCGCTTCTGTTGACCGTTGTTGGGATCATTGTCGGTATCTTCGGTACGGTGGTCGGTGTGGGGGGAGGATTTATTGTCGTTCCATTTTTGAGCCTGGTCTATAATTTATCTCCTCAACTCGCCGTCGGCACCTCCATGTGCATTGTCGCATTCAACTCCATCTCCGGTGCGGTATCATATGCCCGTCAGGGAAGAGTTGATTATCGGACCGGAATAATTTTTTCCATCGCAATGTTCCCTGGCGCATTTCTCGGCGCCTACATCCTCCAATCGATCTCCCGCCAGTCGTTCGATATCGGTTTTGCTATCATGCTGTTGGTTATTGCCGCATATTCTTTGGTGAAAGAAACTGGACGGTCGAAGAAAGCGCTGGTGAAGCCAGTGGAATTTGTCCGTCCGCAATTTAATATGTTGCTCGGCATGACAATCAGTTTTGGAGTCGGATTTTATGCCAGTATCGCAGGTGTGGGTGGAGGATTAATCCACGTTCCCGCGATGATCTATCTTTTTCATTATCATGTGTATTATGCAATACCGACATCGATCTTTATTCTATCGATCTCATCCACGTTTGCTGTTGCCAGTCATGCCATGGTCGGCGCAATTGCGTGGACGTTTGTTCCGTTTCTTGGATTCGGTGCGATTCTCGGAGCGCAAATTGGAGGGAAATATTCCACCAAAATAAAGAGTGAATGGTTGATACGGGCGTTAGTGATTATGATTGTGATTGGCGCAGTGCGTTTAATTGCGAAGTACATTTAATAGATATCTTTCAGCAGCAAAGTAGATGTTGTTGAACTTTAGTTTTGGCAGATAGTACATTATGGACATGATCGATATTCCGCTATTGTTTTCAGCAGGTCTTGTCATTGGGTTTTTAGGGACAATTGTTGGCGTGGGTGGAGGATTTATCGTCGTGCCGTTGTTAACAATGGGGTATCATTTCTCACCGCAATATGCCGTTGGTACGTCGATGGTCATTGTGGCGTTGAACGCTCTTTCTGGGACATCTTCGTATATCCGGCAGGGAAGAATTGATTATCAAACAGGTATACTGTTTGCTGTTCCAACAATCCCCGGTTCCTTTTTTGGAGCTTACCTATTGCAGTTTATTTCGCGTCGGCAGTTTGATTTTGGTTTTGGTCTTTTACTAATATTCATTGCCGCCTACCTGTGTGTCCAAATTTCCACATCCAATGAACATATCGAAGGAGCTGTTTTACCCAGGCCAGCATATAATAAACCGTTGGGAATTGGGATAAGTTTTTTTGTCGGATTTTTAGCAAGTATGGCGGGAATCGGTGGTGGAGTTATTCATGTTCCAGCAATGATTTATCTGTTCGGATTTTCTCCATTCATTGCGATTCCTACATCGCATTTTATTCTCGCCTTCTCTGCTACACTTGCCGCCATGAGTCATGCATTTATTGGTGAAGTGCAATGGGGATATATTCCTTTCCTAGGTGTCGGTGTTGTACTCGGCGCACAAATAGGCGGGAATATATCGCACAAAATTCACAGTAATTGGATCATACGGATATTGTCGGTAATAATAGGAATGGTTGCTGTGAGATTTTTACTGAAGAGTTTTTAAGTCTAACCATGCGCAAAATTGAACTTCTGCGCATGGTTGAGTGATGCATTACTTCTTTTTTGCCCCTTTTACCACTTCTTTTGTTTCGAGGGCGATCATCAACTCTTCATTCGTTGGGATGACGAAGACGGAGGTGGAGGATTTGGGATTGTTGATAGACTTTTCTTTCTCCTTAGAATTGTTTGCGGCACGATCAATCTCGATACCGAAAAATTCCATGTTCTCGCAGATTGCTTTCCGGACATCCGGCGCGTTTTCACCGATACCGCCGGTAAACACCAGCGCATCCACTCCTCCCATCGCCGCAACATAGGAACCGATGTATTTCTTCACTCGGTAACAGAACACATCAAACGCGAGTTTTGCTTTTTTATTGCCGTCGTTCATTTCACTGATCACTTCCCGCATATCGCTGCTGACGCCGGAAATTCCCTGCAATCCGCTATGTTTATTCAGCAGCGTGTTTGCTTCGGAATAGTTCAGTCCTTCTTTCGCCATCACATACAAAATAACTGATGCGTCAATATCGCCGGACCGTGTTCCCATCAATAATCCTTCCAGCGGAGTGAAACCCATCGATGTATCGATGGAAATACCCTTGTCAATCGCTGTGATGCTGCAGCCGTTGCCGAGATGACAGGTGATAATCTTCAGTTTTTTAATATCTTTCTTCAGTGTTTCGCTTGCGCGCTGTGCAACATACTCATGGCTTGTGCCGTGAAATCCATACCGCCGGATTTTATACTGACTGTAGAGAGAGTACGGTATACCGTAGATGTATGCATGAGGAGGCATTTCATGATGGAATGCTGTATCGAAAACTCCCACCTGCGGTATGTTCGGGAGATGCGTCTGACAGGCGTTGATGCCGCGAAGATTGTGCGGATTGTGGAGTGGTGCGATCTCGAAATTGTCGCGGATTCCTTTGATCACGCTGTCGTCGATCATCACGGAACCGGTGAACGTTTCACCACCGTGCACAACACGGTGGCCGACAGCATGGATCTCATCCTTCGAAGTGATCACACCGTGGTTTTTGCTCAGCAGTACCGCAAGAATATATTCGATTGCCGTTGTATGATCCAGAATATCGCCGGAGATTTTAATTTCATCTCCATCCGCTCGTATGTTTGTTAAAACGGCGCCGCTCATACCGACGCGATCCACGATTCCTTTTGCAAGAAACACTTTTTTATCAACTTCTATTAACTGATATTTTACTGAAGAGCTGCCACAATTCAAAACTAAAATATTCATATTTTCTTTCCGTGGTCGTCATATTTAAAGAATCCTTCGCTCATTTTCTTTCCGAGTTTTCCTTTCCGCACCATCTGGCGAAGCAATGGACACGGACGGTATTTTGCATCACCAAGTTCATGGAAGAGGGAATCCATCCATGCCAGCACTTCATCCAATCCCATCATATCTGCCAATTCCAGCGGGCCATAACGAAATTCATATCCCAGCCGCATGGCAGTATCGATGCTCTCAGCAGTTGCCACACCTTCCATTAAAATGTACATCGCTTCGTTCAACAGTGGGATGATGATTCGTGTTGTTACAAATCCGGGATATTCGAATACTTCGATGGGAGTTTTACCGAGCCGTAGCGCAAGTTTTTTGATCGCATCGAATGTCTCGTCCGATGTTTTCATTCCTCGCACCAGTTCCACAAGCGGAACTTTCGGAACAGGATTGAGGAAATGCATTCCGATCACTTTTTCCGCACGTTTTGTAGATGCGGCAAGTTTGGAAAGATTCAGCGTTGATGTGTTTGAGACGAGAATAGTATCCGGCGTGCACAGTTGATCCAGTTCATGAAACAGTTTCCGTTTCATCTCGAAATTTTCATCTACCGCTTCGATGATAATCGGTATGTTGGCTATCGTTGAGATTTCCGTTGTCCCTTTAATGCGGGAGAGGATGGCGCGTTTTTCACTCTTCGTCATGATCCACCGGTGGATATCGTTATCCAGCGATTCTTCCATCACTTTTAGCTGATGTGCAAGTCTCTTTTCGGATTTTTCGACTGCAATCACTTCGATCCCCGCCGTGGAAATGGATTGTGCGATGCCCTGACCCATCACTCCGAGTCCGATAACGGCAATGGTATGGAACCCATCGGAATCTTTTTTGGATAACTGGATATCCCCCAGGATTTCTGAAAATTGGGTAGTTGTCATAAGAATTCTAAGTAAAAAGAACTATACACTATTATATAGATAAAACTTGATTGATCCGCTTGAAATATCGCAATTTCTGCGCCAAGTTTCTAAATATATTTTTATCACCTCTATTTGGATTTTCATTGTAAAAAGAGCTATATTTGTCCAGTCGGAAGAACCGAAGAAACAATATTGTTCGCAACATTGTTAATTATCCTAAGTTCTTCTATTTTTTTGGAATGAAATAGGACTACACAAGTCGTATTTAAGAATGCTCAAGTTATCAAAAAAAGTTGAATATGGTTTGATCGCGATCCGACACATCGCATCGGTGAATAACCAGATCTCAACTGTAAAAGAGATTTCGGAGAAGTATTCCATTCCTAGTGATGTGCTGGCAAAAGTTATGCAGAAACTGACGAAAGGGAAATTGATCACCTCGCACCAGGGTGCGATGGGCGGTTACACACTTGCGCGCGGTGCGGATCAAATCTCAGTGATGAATGTGATTTCGGTAATTGAAGGTTCGCAGATGGGTATCGCTCAGTGTTTTTCGGAAGAGCCGGAGAATTGTTCCATCTATTTGAATTGCACTATCAAAAATCCGCTCGGCAAAATTCAGCATAATCTTGAACTTGTGTTTAATTCGATGAAAGTCTCCGAGATCGTTTAAATGGTAAATGCCCCGGTCTATATGGATTATCATGCCACGACACCAGTGGATTCCCGCGTACTGGACACGATGCTTCCGTTTTTTACGGAATATTTTGGCAATGCGGCGAGTGTGCAGCATCGATTCGGATGGATCGCGAAAGAATCGGTAGAAATTGCACGGAAAAAAATTGCGCATGCGGTCAATGCGCAGTCGAGAGAAATTATTTTTACCGGCAGTGCAACCGAATCGAACAATCTTGCGATCAAAGGTGCGGCGGAAGCGTATCGCTCTAAAGGAAATCACATCATTACCACGCAGATCGAACATCAGTGTGTGCTGGAATCGTGCAGAATGCTTGAGCGGAATGGATTTAACGTCACGTACCTTCCAGTGGATCGATCCGGTATGGTGAATATCAATTCGCTGACTGAAGCAGTGACGAAACAAACAATTCTTATTTCGGTGATGATGGCCAATAATGAAATCGGAACGATCCAACCGGTGGCTACGATAGGGAAACTCTGCAAAGAACGCGGCATCATATTTCATACCGATGCAACGCAGGCGGTGGGAAAATTGCCAGTGGATGTAGAAGAGATGGGAACTCATCTGCTGTCCATGACGTCGCATAAAATTTACGGTCCGAAAGGTGTCGGTGCGTTGTACGTCCGGTCTCGCAATCCGCGAATTGCCGTCGAACCGCAGATGCATGGTGCAGGACACGAACACGGAATCCGCTCGGGAACATTGAACGTGGCAGGAATTGTCGGCTTCGGAAAAGCAATGCAGCTTGCTATTGAAGAGATGGAAAAAGAAAACGGGAGAATATTTTCGCTCAGGAACCGTTTGCAGAAACGATTGGAATCAATTTCCGGGACGACGGTGAACGGTCACCGGATTGAACGGCTGCCAAACAATCTTAGTGTCACTTTCCATGGTGCTCATGCCGATCAGATAATGACGGCGATGAGCGATGTTGCAGTATCGGCCGGTTCAGCGTGTACGTCCGAAGAGATCGGGGATATCCAGTACTCGCACGTGCTGCAGGCAATAGGTTTGAATGCAGAAGCAGGGCGATCGACAATTCGGTTTGGTCTGGGACGGTTCACATCGGAAGCGGAAGTGGATTTTGCAGCGGAGCGCATCGAAACTGTGGTAGCACAAATACGGGAACGAACAGCAGTAGGAATATCATGAATATCAAATTTAAAAAATCGCAGTATATTATCGGCAACCAGGTGGAATTCTTGAATTTTATGCGCAACCGCGCTCAATTGATTCATCTATCAAATGTATTCTTTCGGGACTTGCATTTTGCCGTGATGGAATTCCTGAAGAAAAAAAAGGTCCGGGTGGGACAAACAGAAGCAGAGACCGTAGCACGAGAAGTAGCTGTGCATTTCGAAAAACGGAATATCTTTAAGAAATTAAATATGCAGACCTGGATGCTGAACTATACCGATTACGCGATTAAAAAAAATGCATAACTATTTTTGACTAAAACCCGTTGGGAAACTACCGCGGGAACAATATTATCAATTAAATGAAGTAATGGAGAACATACTATGTCCGAAGTATTGACCCAAACTGTACCTCAAACGCTGGAAGATGATATTGTGCTGACTGACCGGGCGGCACAGGAAGTATTTTCGATCAAAGAAAAAAACAACATACCGGCGACTCATTTGTTGCGTCTCGGTGTGAAAGGGGGGGGATGCTCCGGTCTCTCATACATACTGGCGTTCGACGATGTCGTAAAAGAGAAAGATATTATTCTGGAAAAACAGGGCGTGAAGATTCTGGTGGACCAGAAAAGTATGTTCTATCTCTCTGGAACCACGCTGGATTTTTCAGATGGATTGAACGGCCGAGGATTTGTCTTCAATAATCCGCAAGCGGCAAAAACCTGCGGTTGTGGCAGTTCGTTTGGTGTATAAAATATATATATGGTGATTGTCGGTTTGTTGTTGCGAGGAGCGCAGCGACAAAGCAATCTTCAGATTAATTAGTGAGAGAAAACGAATGTCGGAAACAATAGAAGAGTTAGTCTCGCAAGAGTACAAATACGGATTTACCACAAACATCGAAACGGACACGATCCCGCCGGGACTAAACGAGGATGTCGTTCGGATCATTTCAAAAAAGAAAAATGAACCGGAGTGGTTGACGGACTGGCGTTTGAAAGCGTTCCGTCTCTGGAAGACGATGGAAGAACCGCGTTGGCCGAATCTTCAATATGCGAAGATCGATTACCAGTCCATCAGCTATTATTCTGCACCGAAAGAAATGAAGAAATATAACAGCCTGGATGAGGTTGATCCTATCCTGCTGGAAACATACGCGAAGCTTGGTATCTCGTTGACGGAACAAAAGCGCCTGAGCGGTGTCGCTGTTGATGCGGTGTTCGATTCTGTCTCTGTTGCCACAACATTTAAAGAAACCCTGAGAGAAAAAGGAATCATCTTCTGTTCCTTTTCCGAAGCGGTGCAGGAACATCCCGATCTGGTAAAAAAATATCTCGGTTCTGTTGTTCCATACGGCGACAACTATTTTGCAGCATTAAATTCCGCGGTCTTCAGTGACGGATCATTCTGCTTCATCCCCCGCGGTGTTCGCTGTCCGATGGAACTCTCCACCTATTTTCGCATCAACGCGTCCAACACCGGACAGTTCGAGCGGACACTGATTGTTGCGGAAGAAGGAGCGTATGTCAGTTATCTGGAAGGATGTACCGCACCGATGCGCGATGAGAATCAACTACATGCGGCAGTGGTGGAACTTATCGCACTTGATAATGCGGAAGTGAAATATTCAACAGTGCAGAATTGGTATGCCGGCGATAAGAACGGCAAGGGGGGCATTTATAATTTTGTCACGAAACGCGGGAAATGTCTTGGAGAAAATTCAAAAATTTCGTGGACGCAGGTGGAAACCGGATCGGCGATCACCTGGAAATATCCCTCCGTTATCCTTCAGGGCGACAATTCAATCGGAGAATTTTATTCCGTTGCCGTGGTGAACAACCGTCAGGATGCCGATACCGGAACGAAGATGCTTCACATCGGAAAGAATACCCGCAGCACCATCGTCTCGAAGGGTATTTCGGCAGGACGCGGTAACAATACCTACCGCGGATTGGTAAACATAGGAAAGCATGCGACGAACTCCCGTAATTACACGCAGTGCGATTCCATGCTGATCGGAAATCAGTGCAGCGCAAATACGTTTCCATATATTGAAGTGAAAAATTCTTCATCCAGTGTAGAGCACGAAGCGTCGACGTCAAAAATTGGTGAAGACCAGATTTTCTACTGCAAGCAGCGGGGCATCAACACCGAAAATGCTATTTCCATGATCATCAATGGATTCGCAAAGGAAGTGTTTAAGAATCTTCCAATGGAATTTGCCGTGGAAGCGCAGAAACTTCTCGGTATCTCGCTCGAAGGCAGTGTCGGTTAAGAACATCGCACCATAAAAACGCTAAGACTCAAAAAAAAATAATAGTAAATAAGAACATGTTCGAATAAAGACAAAACGCTAAACCGAAAAATAATTATGATCGAAATTAAAAATCTCCACGCAAGTGTCAATGGAAAGGAGATCCTGAAAGGGATCAATCTTACTGTAAAAGCCGGTGAAATCCATGCGATTATGGGACCGAACGGATCAGGGAAAAGTACGCTGGCTCAGGTATTGGCTGGTCATCCCGCGTATCAAGTAACGCAGGGTGAAGTAATTTTTGAAGGACAGAATCTGTTGGATATGGAACCGGAAGTGCGCGCACATGCGGGTGTTTTCCTTGCGTTCCAATATCCGGTAGAGATTCCTGGTGTCAGCAACAGTTATTTTCTGAAAGCGGGTCTGAATGAAATCCGTAAGTCGCGCGGAGAGGAAGAACTGGATTCCATGCAGTTCCTGAAAATGCTGAAAGAAAAAATGAAAATTGTGGAGATGGATCCAAGCTTTATCAATCGTCCGGTGAACGAAGGATTTTCTGGCGGAGAAAAAAAGCGGAATGAAATTCTACAGATGGCTGTACTCGAACCGAAACTGGCGATTCTGGATGAAACAGATTCGGGACTCGATATCGACGCGTTGAAAATCGTCTCGAGTGGAGTGAATAAACTGAAATCCCCGAAGAATGCAACCATTGTTGTGACGCACTATCAGCGTCTGCTTAATTATATCGTTCCGGATGTGGTGCATGTGCTGGTGAACGGCCGCATCGTAAAGTCCGGCGGAAAAGGACTCGCAATGGAACTCGAAGCGAACGGCTACGATTTTATCCGCGAAGAAATGCAGCAGTCGGCGTAATGGGAGAAAAAAACATGTCCAACGAAATACACCATTACACTGCTGAATTTCAGGAATTCCAGCAGAATGGAGCAACGAAGAGTCCGTCGTGGGTGAATGACATCCGTTCTTCCGCGCTTGCGGTTTTTACGGATCGGGGGTTCCCGACAACGAAGCTCGAAGATTGGAAATATACCAACGTTTCGCCAATCACCAAGCTTCCGTATCATTATGCATCAGTGGTGTCCGCCGTTCCTTCAGAACTGGTCTCCTCACTGTTCGTTGACGGTATCGATCAACATTTGATTGTGTTCGTCAACGGACATTTTTCCGAAGAACATTCGAAATTAAACAGTCTGCCGGCTGGTGTGACGGTAAAAAATTTAATCTCCGCATATGCAACTCATCAGGAAGTGATCAAAGAACATCTATCGAAATATGCCACGTATAATGAAAATCCATTTACGGCGCTGAACACAGCGTTTATCAATGACGGAGCGTTTGTTCATGTTCCTGCGGGTGTGTCTGTGGAAAAACCGATCCATCTATTGTTCATCTCAACAGGAATCAACGGCACCTATGTGGCTGCACACATCCGTAATTTGATTGTCGCAGAGGAGGGGGCGAAAGTAAGTATTGCTCACGGGTTCTCGTCTGCGCAGGCAAATACGAATCTCACCAATGTGGTGACTGAAGTAGTTGCAAAAAAGGAGAGTGTTGTAGAAATAGTAAAAGTACAGCGTGAAAGTGATACAGCGTATCATGTCGAGAATCTTCATGTACATCAATATCATCAGAGTAATGTTCATCTGTTTTCACTGGCAGTCGGAAGCGCGATTGCTCGGAATGATATAAGCATAATCATCGACGGCGAATCCACTGAATGTAATCTGAACGGACTGTACATTACTTCAGGCGCACAGCTGATCGATCATCACACCTTCATGCATCACATCCACCCCAATTGTCCGAGTCACGAATTATTCAAAGGCATTTTGATGGACAAATCGCGCGCGGTGTTCAACGGGAAAGTGTATGTTGAGCCGGAAGCGCAGAAGACCGATTCAAAGCAGACGAATCGGAATCTCTTGCTGTCGGATGATGCCGTTGTTGATACGAAACCTGAACTGGAAATATTTGCGGATGACGTGAAATGTACGCATGGTGCCGCAGTCGGCGGAATGAACGAAACACATTCATTGTATCTGAAAACCCGCGGCATTTCTGAGGGAAGCGCACGCGGCATGCTGACCGTGGGATTCGCCGCGGAAGCGACACAGAAAATTGTTCATCCTGTGCTTCGGCAACACGTGGATAAAATTGTTGTGGACCACTTACGGAAAAAATTCGGTACGGCAAATCTGCCGGATATTGTTCACGCGTAAATTACCGGCGATCCGGCAGTGATGCCGTTTCGCGAATTGAATGATGACCATCGAAAACGAAATACCATATTCACAAGAAAAAATCAGGAATGATTTCCCGATTCTCTCCTTAAAAATCCACGGAAAATCGCTGGTGTATCTCGATAATGCTGCCACGACGCAGAAACCGAATGCCGTTCTGAACGCACAAGATATCTATTACCGCGAACAGAATTCAAACATTCATCGCGGTGTTCATTACCTGAGTGAAGTAGCGACATTCGAATATGAAAAAGCACGTGGGAAGGTGAAGAATTTCATCAATGCGGCGGACAGCAAAGAAATTATTTTCACTGCCGGTACGACTGCCAGTATTAATCTTGTTGCTCACAGTTTCGGGAAAACGTTTCTGACTGCAGGCGACGAAGTGATTATTTCGGCAATGGAGCATCACTCCAATATCGTTCCGTGGCAGATGATTTGTGAAGAGCAGGGAGCAATCCTTCGGGTGATTCCGATGAACGATGACGGGGAATTGCTGCTGGATGAATTTAAAAAAATGCTTTCATCCAAAACAAAGCTCGTTTCCGTTGTCTATATTTCGAATTCGCTCGGCACGATTAATCCGGTGAAGAAAATTATCGACCTAGCTCACCATGCCGGCGCAAAAGTGCTGATCGACGGTGCTCAGGCTGTTGCACATATTGCAGTAAATGTCCGCGAATTGGATTGCGACTTTTTTGCGTTTTCCGGTCATAAGATCTTTAGCCCTACCGGTATCGGAATTCTGTATGGAAAGACCGATTTGCTGGACCAGATGAAGCCGTATCAAGGGGGCGGTGATATGATCCGTTCCGTCACATTTGAAAAGACAACATTTAATGATCTTCCGTACAAATTTGAAGCGGGAACGCCCAATATCGCTGGTGGAATCGGTCTCGGCGCCGCAGTAGATTATGTGAACACGATCGGCATTGATGCCATTACGGAATATGAACATTCATTGCTTTTGTACGGCACTGAAGTCCTTCAACAAGTGAATGGACTTCGGATTATCGGTACTGCAAAAGAAAAAGCCGGAGTTATTTCATTTGTATTAGAAAACGCACATCCTCATGATATTGGCACCATTCTGGATCGTGAAGGAATCGCCATCCGCACCGGACACCATTGTACGCAACCGGTCATGCAGCGGTTTGGCATTCCGGCAACCGCGCGTGCATCGATTTCAATCTATAACAACCGGGAAGAGTTCGACATGCTGGTCCGCGGTCTGGAAAAAGTGAAGGAGATCTTTGGATGAGCGAATTAAACGAGTTGTATCAACAGCTGATTCTTGAACACAATAAATCGCCGCGCAATTTTAAAAAGTTGGAACTATATACGCACGACGCGGACGGATACAATCCACTCTGCGGCGATCATTATCACGTCTGGCTGAAACTGGACGGAGATACGATTACAGATATCGGATTCCAGGGGAGCGGCTGCGCTATTTCCAAATCCTCCGCATCCATGATGACCGCTGCCATCAAAGGATCCACCGTACAAGAAGCAAAAAAACTGTTTGAAAAATTTCACACAGTTATATTGACGAAGATCGGGGATACCATTTCCGAAGAGAATATTGAAGAGTTGGGAAGTCTCGGTGCGCTGGCCGGTGTACGTGAATTTCCTGCAAGAATTAAATGCGCAAGCCTGGCATGGCATGCGCTGAATGCAGCATTGACGAAAAAAGACAAATCCATTTCTACTGAAACTGAAAAGAATTAACGTATGGACGAAAATCTTCCGCAGGCCAAACGGCAATTAAGTTCGATTGAAAAAATGATCCTAAAAGAACAGGTGACGGAACAGATCCGCACTGTGTTTGATCCGGAAATTCCGGTGAACATCTATGAGCTTGGTCTGGTGTATAATGTCGAAGTCAATGACTGGGGTCTAGTTGATATCACTATGACATTGACATCGCCGGCTTGTCCCGCAGCGCAATCCATTCCAGTGGAAGTGAAACAAAAATCTGAAAGTATTTTTGGTGTGACAGAAGTGAACGTGAATATTGTCTGGGAACCACGGTGGGAGACCAGCATGATGAGTGAAGAAGCGCGGCTGACACTGGGAATGTAATTCGCCTGATGTACGATTGCTTGAAGCAAAACGATGGATGTATAAAAATGTATGGAAACGAACAGAAGAAATTTTTTGAAAACGACCTCATCCCTGATCCTCGGATCCATGGCCGCGGCAGGTACGCTGGGCGTAACTATTTTGCACACTGAACAATCACCAAAAACCAAGGAGAAAAAATCTATGGCACACGAACTTGCCCCGCTACCGTACGCATTCGACGCACTCGAACCGTACATTGATGCAAAAACAATGGAAATCCATCACGGCAAACATCACGCCGCGTATGTAACGAACCTGAACAACGCACTGAAAGAACATGCAGACCTGCAGACCAAATCGGCGATCGAACTGATCTCAAATCTTCCCGCTGTTCCCGAGGCGATCCGCACAGCGGTGCGTAACAACGCCGGCGGACATGTGAACCACACCATGTTCTGGCAGCAGTTGAAAAAAGATGTCAACTTTCCCGCGTCCAGTGTGTTCGGCACGACGTTGACCTCAACTTTTGGTTCGCTCGACTCATTTAAAGAACAATTCAACAAAGCTGGCCTCGGACGCTTTGGCTCCGGCTGGGCATGGCTTATTGTGGACGGCGGCAAACTCACGATTACATCCACAGCCAATCAGGACAGTCCGATTATGGACGGTAAAAAACCGATTCTCGGTGTTGATGTATGGGAACATGCGTATTACCTAAAGTACCAGAACCGCCGTGCAGATTACCTCGGGGCGATCTGGAGTGTTGTCAATTGGGATGATGTTGTTGCTCGATACGAACAGGCAGTAAAATAATTCATTGCACAAAACATCCGAAGTCGTTACGGCTTCGGATGATTGTGTTTACAGACGTATGCCCGAATCCCCGATCGAAATTCTGCCGCTTTTCCCGCTGAACGTTGTGTTATTCCCGCAATCACAGTTGCACCTACACATTTTCGAAAACCGGTACAAAACACTTATCGGCGAATGTGTCTCATACGACACAGTATTCGGTATCAATTTTGTGTCAGAACAGGACGTTCAGAAGATTGGATGTACTGCAACAGTGAAGGAAGTTGTGAAACGGTACGATGACGGTACGATGGACATCGTCGTGGAGGGACGGCGGCGGTATCATCTGCACAATTTTGTTAAAGCACCGCATCCGTATTTTTGCGGCAGTGTGTCGTGGGTGGAAGATGTTTCGGAAGAAGTGGATGACGAGTTGCGGATGAAAGCGGTGCAGCTGCACAATCAGTTTGTTTCTGTGGTGTTTGCCGGTATCGTGGAGCAGGTCCGTGTTGACGATATCCGGAAAACGAGAGCATTTCATCTGGTACAGAAAGCAGGGATGGAATTACAACAGCGGCAGACGATGCTAGCAATGACATCGGAAAACACGAGACTCCAATTTCTCATCCGTCATCTCGAATCGTTGATCCCATTGTTGTCATCAAAAAAGAGTGTTGAAGTGTTTGCCAAGAACGACGGATACATTCGTGAATAGTCGTAGAAAATCAAAAAAATCTTGCTTTCAACTTTTCACTTCGTTAAGTTAGTAGCGCAATGGAAAACAAACCGAGCAACATTAAAATAATACCATTGCTGTTGTCGTTCGGAAATACTGAGCTGAAAGAAGAAACGGAGCATCGTTACTGAAATTTTTGTGTCAACTACGGCACACCGACGGACAGCCGTATGTGTAAACTGTTCTGCCGAAATGCGGATTTTATCATCATTGCAGTGAACCATAATCAATCATTAAAGGAGTCGTTGTGAATAAAAAAGATCGCCGCGCTACGAAGAAACACCGGAAGAAACGTTCGAAGATGAAGGAAAAAGCAAAAGCGTTACGCGCCAATAAAAAGGCGCAATAATGTGTGTAAGAACCCGCAGAAATTGCGGGTTTTTTATTGCTCATCAGATTGCTTTTTGGGGAAGTGGTTCCTATATTCTCGCAGAATTTTCCACTCTCTCACTCCATAATTTGTAAGGAAACCCTCTATGGAAAAGATTCTTTCCTACATTGAATCAAATAAACAGCGTTACCTCTCCGAACTGAAAGATTTTCTCGCTATCCCGAGCGTTAGTTCTCAATCAAATCACAATGGCGATATCCAGCTCTGCGCACAATGGGTTGCCGATCACATGAAATCCATCGGCATGCAGAATATCCGGATTATGACAACTCCTGGACATCCTGTTGTGTACAGCGAATGGCTCGGTGCTCCGGGGGCGCCGACGGTGCTGCTGTATGGTCATTACGATGTGCAGCCGGTCGACCCGTTGAATCTTTGGACTTCGCCGCCGTTCGAAATGACGATTCGCGGTGAAAATATTTTCGCGCGCGGTTCTGCGGATGATAAAGGGCAGGTCTTCATCCACCTGAAGGGGATTGAAGCGATGATGAAGCATAACGGGAAACTTCCCGTGAACATAAAAATGCTCATCGAAGGGGAGGAAGAAATCGGCAGCCGCAATCTGGAAGATTTTGTAAAACAGAATAAGGAACTGCTGAAAGCGAACCTCGTGCTGATTTCCGATTCATCCATGTATGCAAAAGGCGTTCCTTCCATTGCGTACGGGCTGCGCGGTTTAGCGTATCTGGAAATTGAAGTGACCGGTCCGAATCGTGATTTGCACTCCGGCACATACGGCGGCGCCGTTCACAATCCGGTGCAGGCGTTGAGTGAGCTCATCGCATCGCTCCACGATAAAAATAATAAAGTGAACATTCCCGGATTCTACAACGATGTGCGACAGTTGACAAAAGTGGAACGCGCAGCGTATAAAAAACTTCCCCATAGTGATAAAGCGTATGCAAAAGATCTGAAAGTTAAAGAGTTGTGGGGTGAAAAAGGATTTTCCACGCTCGAACGGACGTGGGCCCGCCCGACGCTGGAAGTGAATGGAATGTGGGGAGGATACATTGGTGAAGGTGCCAAGACGGTGCTGCCGTCCAAAGCATTTGCTAAAATTTCCTGCCGGTTGGTGCCGGATCAGAAATCGGGCAAGATATCAAAACTGGTAGTAAATCATATTAAAAAGATAGCACCAATGTCGATTGATGTTAACGTGATATTGCATCACGGCGGCGAAGCGGCAATTACCCCGATAGACTCTCCCGGCGTAAAAGCAGCAGTTGCAGCATTGGAAAAGGGGTTCGGGAAAAAACCGTTGTATCAGCGTGAAGGCGGATCCATTCCAATTGTTGTACAATTCAAAAAATTGCTCGGACTTGATACGGTGTTGTTGGGATTCGGCTTGCCGGATGAAAACGCTCATTCCCCCGATGAACATTTGAACATCGATCATTTTTACGGCGGCATTAAAACATCGGTCCACTTTTTCAATGAACTGCCGAATTACTGGAATGCAAAATCGAAGAAAAAGAAATAGCTGATGAACAGGAAACGTGAATCGTCGGCATCGCGAAAAAGGGAAGAGCGTAACACTCAGGTAATAATAACGTTGTATATTGTGCAATCTAATTCACCACAATTTATCATGATTCACTAACATCCATACACCAAAAGAGGTTAATATGAAACTTGCGATACGCCTTCTGCTGATGATGAGCCTTCTCGCATCGGCAATGTACGCACAAGGTGTCACCTCCGCTGCTCTCTCCGGAAAAGTCGTCGATGCTACCGGGCAGGCGATTGTGGGCGCTAATATCGTGGCGCTGCATGAACCATCCGGAACAAAATTTGGCAACATCAGCCGTGATGACGGAAATTTCAACATCGCGAACGTACGGCCCGGCGGGCCATACACAATAAAAGTATCGTTGCTGGGTTATCAGGATAAAGAACGAAAGAACGTGTTCGTTCAGCTTGGCGATAATCTGGAATTGAATTTTTCAATTGCTGAAAAAGCAATTGAAGCAGCCGAAGTGGTCATTATTGGGGAAGCAGGTGTCTTCTCTGCCAGTAAAATGGGTTCGGGTAATGTCGTAACAACGAAAGATATGGATAAGGTCCCTTCCATTTCCCGCAACTTCGAAGATTTTTATAAACTCTCTCCGTATATTTCCGGCAGCAACGCCGCCGGAAAAAATAAAGGATACAATAATATTCAGATCGACGGTGCCAACTATAATGACCTGTTCGGTCTCGGTGGAACTACGCCGGGCAGTCAGTCTCGCGCCACTCCAATCAGTCTCGATGCAATCGAACAATTCCAATTGGAAATTGCTCCGTACGATGTACGAAAGTTCGGATTTACCGGCGCAGGGATTAATGCAATTACCCGTTCGGGCGGCAATACATTCACCGGTTCAGTATTCTATTATGGACAAGGAGAATCGTTCATCGGAAAAAGTCCTGACAAAACACATCTTGATTATCCCGAACTTTCCGATAATCAGGTCGGTTTCCGTTTAGGCGGTCCGATTATTCAAAACGAGATGTTCTTTTTTATCAACGGAGAAATGACACGCAATACTACAACAACAAAGCGGAACTTTGGTGCGGCAACACAAACCACCAACACGTATACATTGTTAAAAGACTCCGTGGACAAAATGGTTTCGATCTTGAAAAATAAATACGGCTATGAATCCGGTCCGTTCGATGTCTATGATGTTCGGCAGAACAGCGAAAAGATTTTCGGCCGTATTGATTGGAATATCACAGATGAACATCGTCTTACCATCCGGCACAGTTACCTCAGTGCACTCTACGATAACTCCCCTTCACGCGGCCGTGGAGCATCGGATATTTATAGCGAGAACGGTCAATACGTTGTTGAGAATGTGACAAACTCTTCTGCTGTGTTGTTAAAAAGCACATTCGGCAGCGATATGGCGAACGAGTTTATCGTTGGTTTGACCTATCAGTATGACACACCGAAATATATCGGTGCGAAATTCCCCGCAGTGTATGTAGAAACAAAAGGGGCGGATAATAAATCCTATACACTGATTTCCGGTGCAGAGCAATTCCGCCATCAGAATGAACTGGATCAGGAAGCGCTCGAAATTTCCGATAACTTCTCCTATTACATGGGCGATCATACCATCTCGGCCGGTGTGAGAATGGAAAGTTTTGCGTTCCGCAATCTGTTCCTGCCGAATAATTTCGGAACGTATCGTTTTGCTTCGTTAAGTTATTTAGAATCGGGGATCGCATCCTCAACAACCCAAAACAACACCGTGTATGAGTATCAATATTCGTTCAATGGAGATCCTTCCTATGCCATTAAATGGAATGCCGTAACATATGGCGGCTACATTCAGGATGAGTGGCAGGTTGATCCTCAACTCCGTTTGAATGCTGGTTTCCGCATCGACGTTCCAACGTATTCCACAACACCGGCATACAACTATAAAGTCGATTCAACATTTAAACCGCAGGGATATGATATCGCAACAAACCAGTTGCCGGAATCATACTTCCAATTTTCACCCCGTTTCGGATTTAATTACGATCTGGACGGTGAGCGGAACACGCAAATCAGGGGCGGTATCGGAGTCTTCGCCGGCCGTATTCCCTACGTGTGGGTTTCGAATCAATACGGAAACACCGGTGTGGAATATGGAAGAGTGACGGCAAAAAATACAGGATCAGTGCCTCCGGGTGTGATATTCAATACAACAACGCCGCCATCGATAGGCTCAACAGGAATTTCTCCATCCGCAACGTATGAGATCGACGTTACATCAAAAGATTTCAAAAATCCGTCGGTCCTGCGGTATAGTCTGTCGGTTGATCAAAAACTGCCGATGAATCTTTCCGCGACAGCCGAAATGGTTTTCGCCAAAACACTCAACGACATTACTTATCAGGATATTAACCTGAAAGATGTCACCGATACTATTGCCGGCGAAAATCGGTTACGGTATGGATCGAAATACAATGGCACGTTTACGAACGTGATGTATCTGTCCAACGAAGACCAGGGCGGCCAGATGGGATTCTCTTTCCAGTTAACCAAATCTCCAGTGGAAGATAATATCTCGTTTACAGGCGGTTATGTATATGGAAGTTCTGAAGATATCAACAGTGGTATCTCGGCACAGGCAGTATCGCAATGGCGTTATAATCCGATCGACATGAATCCGAACAAAGCTGTCTTGACGAATTCTGCATGGGATAGAACACATCGCATCTATGCATCAATCGGCTATACGTATGATTGGGCGCAGGATCATTCTACCAACATCGAGTTATATTATAATGGTCAATCGGGCAGAGGATTTTCGTATGTAACAGACGGCGATGCAAACGGTGACGGTGCAAACGGTAACGATCTTGCATACATTCCGAAAGATGCGAATGATATTACGCTGGTGAACAGTGCTGGAACTGTGTTAACCGATAAGACCGACAAAGCTTACACTCAGCTGTTTGCCTTTATCGATAACGACGAGTATTTAAAAGACCGCAAAGGAAAGTTTGCAGAACGGTATGGCGCCCGCGAACCGTGGTGGCATCAAGTCGACGCACGTATAACTCAGTCGATCGGATATATGGGACATACGATTGATATCTATTTGAACATCATCAATCTGATGAATCTCATTAACAAAGAGAACGGTCATGTACGTCAGGTCGCAGATCAACGTACCAACTTATTGAAATTTAAGTCATTTGATGGAACGGGTACGTTGAATCTGGCAAAATATGAATGGACTAATCCGAATGATCCGCGTCAACCGAATGATTACCTTTCGCGATTTCAGATGCAGTTCGGAATGCGGTATACGTTCTAAAAGAAAAATCTTGTAACTATATAGCGTAAATTTTATTAAGGCTAAAATATTGGTTATTTTGAGCGCACGCCTGACCGACACAGTCGGTCAGGTAGCGAAGAATCTGTATTACATATCATCGAATTTGTTACTCTTCGTATCGAATTCTTCACATCATTCTACATTACAGCAGAACTCGTTCAAAATGGCAACGATAGTATATTGATTGTTACTTTCACTGAGTAGTTACGAAATCTTTTAATCAAAAAACGCCCAGCATTTGCGGGGCGTTTTTGTTTTTGGATATGCGCCAAAGATGTGCTAATTTTAGCCAAGGACAACGCCGTGTCGTTGTCCTTATTGTTTAAAGGAGCTGTATGAAAATCTATACAAAGACCGGCGACAAAGGGGAGACGGTATTATTCGGCGGAATACGTGTGCCGAAAGATGCTCAGCGGATTGAAGCGTATGGTTCAGTGGATGAACTCAACTGCCTTCTTGGCATCATCTGCTCAATGAAGACGGATGCAACTGTCGACAGGATTCTGGGAAAAATTCAGCATCAGTTGTTTGAGCTCGGAGCAGATCTGGCGACGCCCATCGCACACAAAAGTTCGTTGATCCCAAGAATAAAAAAATCGCATTCTTTGTTTCTGGAAAAATCGATCGATGCGATGGAAGTAAAACTGAAGCCGTTAACATCGTTCATTCTCCCCGGCGGTTGCGTTGTTGCGGCTCATCTGCATCTCGCACGAACTGTTTGCCGGCGTGCCGAGCGAAGTGTTGTTCGATTGTCGCATAACGAAAATATCGGTGGTACCGTGATTGTATATCTGAATCGGTTGTCCGACTTGTTATTTGTTCTCGCACGGTATGTGAATATGTTGGATGGCCAGGAAGAAGTGAAATGGGTGAGCGGAAAGCGAAAAGTGAAAAAGTAGCCAGAGACGGATTGGTATGTTTCGAACGCATTGCAATATTCCGGACAGGTTGTTCGTCTATCCGGAAATGCGGACGAATGAAAAGCGGATCATTTTCAAGTAAACGTCATGCCGAACTCGATTCGACATCTTTTCCCGTGGTAAATGCTGACATTTGTCAGTATGACATATATTTTTAGTAGTAACCGTTGTTGCGCAAAACAAAAAACGGGTCATGCTGAGCAAGGCGAAGATTAAATATTTACGTCATCCTTCGAAAAGCGAAGGATTGGCTCAGGAGAAACATTTTTTCTGCGCCGCGTCGAGGCTTATTTCATAAAATCAAGTTTTTGCATAACGTGGGTTATTAAATCGACTCATTATCGACGAATGCAAAGACTGGACAATTTTTCGTATATTGTATCATTATTTGGAAATTAGAAAAGGGAAAAGGGAAGCAATGTTAAAGTTTATCAGCGGACTATTTGGAAGTAAAAAAGATAAAGATATCAATCAAATGCTCCCGCTTGTGCAGGAGATTAATGAGCAATTCGCACTGTTAAGCGGATTAAGCGACGATGAACTTCGCGGCAAAACACAGGAGTTCAGAAATCGAATTGCAGATGCTGTAAAAGAAACGAAAGAACAGGTTGCGGAGATTCAGGAAAAACTGAAAACGGAGGCCGATGACCGGCTGCGTGAAGAATTGAATCAGCATCTGGACGAACTCGAGAAGGAAGAGTTGGAGACGATCAAAGAGGCTCTAGACGAACTTCTTCCCGAAGCATTTGCCGTCGTCAAAGAGACCTGCCGCCGAATGGTTGGTCAGGATTTTGACGTTGTCGGCCATAAGTTGAAATGGGAAATGGTGCCGTACGATGTGCAATTAATGGGTGGTATTGTTCTTCATCAAGGCAAAATTTCCGAAATGGCGACAGGTGAAGGAAAAACTCTTGTGGCCGTTGCACCGATGTATCTGAATTCGCTGGCGGGAAAAGGAGTTCATCTTGTTACTGTGAACGATTATCTCGCACGGCGTGATAGCGAATGGATGGGTAAAGTGTTCCAGTTCCACGGCATGTCAGTCGGATGTATCGTAACGAATCAGAATCCGTTTGTTCGTCGCGAACAATATAATTGCGACATCACCTACGGCACAAATAACGAGTTTGGTTTCGATTACCTGCGCGATAATATGGTTCATACACCGGATGAGATGGTGCAGCGCGGTCATTATTACGCGATTGTGGACGAAGTGGACTCGGTGTTGATCGACGAAGCGCGAACGCCGTTGATTATCAGCGGACCAGTGGAAGTGGATGATCATAAATTTAACGAGATGAAGCCCCGCGTGGAACGGATTGTAAGCACGCAGAAAAATTTTGTAGCGAAAATTGTCGGTGAAGCGGAAAGACTGCTGGCCGATGGGAAAACGTCGGAAGCCGGAGTGCTGCTGTTCCGCGCGTATCGCGGTGACCCGAAGAACAATAAATTGACAAAAATGTTCTCCGAAGGTGGGCCGAAAAAATTGATGCTGGAAACGGAATCGATCTATATTGCGGAGCAGAACAAACGCCTGCACGAGATTGATGACGAATTGTATTATTCCGTCGATGAACGAAATCATTCGATCGATCTGACCGAAAAAGGGCGCGAATTTATGGCCAGCGGTACAGACAAGGATATGTTCGTTCTTCCCGATGTCGGAACAGAAATGAGCATTGTTGAGAATGACGAAACGATACCGTACGACCAGAAACAATTGAAGAAGGACGAAATCAACAAAGTGTACGCCGAACGGAGCGACCGTGTTCACACTGTGCGTCAGTTATTGCGTGCCTATTCGCTCTATGATAAGGATGTGGAATACGTTGTCACCGAGGACGGTAAAGTGCAGATCGTCGACGAGTTTACCGGACGTATTCTGCACGGCCGGCGGTATTCGGACGGTTTGCATCAGGCGATCGAAGCGAAAGAAGGAGTGCACGTTGAACGCGATACGCAAACGCTGGCGACCGTGACCCTCCAGAACTATTTTCGCCTATATAAAAAATTAGCCGGTATGACCGGTACAGCGGAAACCGAGGCAGCGGAATTTTTCGACATCTACAAGTTGGATGTGGTGGTAATTCCGACGAATAAAAAAGTTGTCCGTGAAGATCTGAACGATCTTGTCTATCGCACTAAACGTGAAAAGTATAATGCGCTCATCGCACAAATTAAGGAGTTGCGTGAGAAAAAACAGCCTGTCCTTGTTGGAACAACCAGCGTTGAAGTTTCCGAAACACTCAGCCGCATGATGACCCGGGAAAAAATTCCGCACAATGTGTTGAACGCAAAACAACATCAGCGTGAGGCAGAAATCGTTACGAATGCCGGCCTTCCGGGCGCCGTAACGATCGCAACAAACATGGCTGGCCGTGGAACCGATATTAAACTCGGCCC
>Ga0265292_1000845_pt1 | contig 33490 bp, 26 predicted proteins | sample Munlanlewell296A_FD_189080 | JGI IMG/M metagenome (GOLD analysis project Ga0265292, IMG submission 189080) | Leachate microbial communities from a municipal landfill in Southern Ontario, Canada - Leachate well 296A | ecosystem: Engineered > Solid waste > Landfill > Unclassified | place: Canada... | reverse complement strand
CGCTGCGGTGGATGCGTACATAGAATCTATCTCGCACGGGGAGAAGTATAATATTTCTATTGGCAATTTTGCGGTATTTACAGATGAAGAAATTAAAATTTCAGATACGTTGGTTAAAGCTATAAAGAATGACCTGTTATTCTCGCGTTTGTTTGATATTATTGACCCTAAAAAACAGGTCTACGGGAAACAACCGGAATTTATCTTTTGGAAGAAGCTTGGTACACAGATCCTTGTTTCCGGAAGTGTGATGACGCATAGCGGCGGTGATTTATTTTTTACAGGGAAAGTTTTTGATATTGAAACGGAAGAACAGTTATTCAGTGAGGTTTATCAGGGTAAAACCGATAATCCCAAAGTTTTAGCTCACAGGTTTGTTGATGATATAGTGTTCCGTTTTACCGGAGAACAAGGCGTGGCACAGACAAAGATTGTGTTTGTGAATAACCAAACCGGGAAAAAGGAATTATGGATGATGGACTATGACGGGGATAATGTTCAGAAGTTAACCTCGGATAATTCGGTGGTAACCATGCCGCGGTGGTCATACGACGGAAAAAAGGTGTATTATACGTCATACAAAAGCGGGAACCCTGATATTTTTGAAATGGATATTAATAACCGTAAAGCACGGAGTGTTGTGCAACAACAGGGGTTGTGTATTATGGGTGCGCAAAGTTTTGACGGGCAAAAGTATACTGTTGTATTGTCAAAAGACGGGAATCCTGAGATTTATGTATTGGATAACGAGTACAATATTACTAAACGTTTAACATGGAACCGTGCGGTAGATGTTTCCCCAAGTTTTTCACCAAATAACCGTGATGTAGTATTTACTTCCGGTAGGTCGGGTGTACCGCAGTTATATGTCACAGATACCGATGGGATTATGTTAAGGCGTTTATCTTATGGCGGGTATTGTGATTCGCCCGCATGGTCGCCAAGAGGCAGGTTGATTGCTTATGCCGCACAGGTTGCTAAAGCGTTCCAGATAACTGTAGTTGAACCTGATGTCTCTAACTCATTCCCTGAACAGCTTACCACCGCAGGGTCAAATGAAAACCCGTCTTGGTCGCCGAACGCGCAATGGATTGTGTTCTCCTCAAACCGTTCCGGCAGGTATGAATTATACCGTATAACCGTAGATGGGCAGGTGCAGCAGAGAGTGGCTAATATCAAAGGTGATTCCACTCTTCCCTGCTGGTCGCCCTGCGTGATTAAGTAATATTGACAACTCGCTTATTGGTATAGTATTATTTATTTGTTAGATACTATATATGGTTGATGAAAGGAGGTATGCCAAGGGCAATACTTATCCCCAAGCAAGGATAACGCGTGAGTACTTCATTTGAGTTTTCACTAGAAACGCTAATTTTATAGGAGTTGTATGTCAGAAAAATTAGTGACTTTTCTAAGAAAAAAGTCTAATAGTTTAGTAGAAGAAGTATCGTTCGCGATCAAAAATCTGCATAATACGAGATACAGGTTTCATCCAATGGAAGATATCTGGGAATCATCGTATCAGATATACCAGGATGGTTTGATTATGTTACAGGATAATAATATCAAACCTATACTCGGTACAGTGCAGAACCTTGCAAAAAAATATTTGAAAGACGGGTTCCAGATATACGAACCATTATTGGCGTTCATGACAATGCGCGACGTTGTTAACCAGCAGTTGATTAAGGAGTTTAATAACGATCCGGTGTTAATGAAAGAATGCTTGCAGTCAAATGAGAAGGTTTATCAGTTGATTACGGTAAACTTTGTTGAAGCGTTCCATTATAACGCAATGAGTTTCCAGAATTATAATTCGTCTTACCGCTACCCTGTATGGGTCGGGGATTTACAAAAGTCTAAGCTCGTCGAGTAATACGGCATACAAAATATTATGCAGAACAATTTAATCGCAATAACTGATTTATCTGTAAAAGAAATTCTTAAACTTTTTGAACTTGCTTATACGATTAAGAGTAAGTCACAGCGCGGGATTCCGTATACGCCGTTAAAGGGTAAAGCGTTAGCTATGATTTTTCATAAACCGTCAACACGTACCAGTGTATCTTTTTCCGTAGGGATGTACCAGCTGGGCGGGTTGCCGTTAATGTTTAACGCGCAGGACTTGCAGTTACGACGCGGTGAGAGTTATGGGGATACTGCCCGGGTGTTCTCACGGTACGTACACGGTATTCTTATCCGTACAAAGGATCATGATGAACTTCTGGAATTTTCAAAACATGCTTCAATACCGGTAATCAACGGGTTGACTGATGAAGAGCATCCGTGCCAGGTATTAAGCGATTATTTTACGATACTTGAACGTAAAGGATGGATTAGTTCCACCGGGAAAGTTGATTACCAGGAACTGCGGAAACTAAAATTTGTCTTCCTTGGTGATGGGAGTAATAATGTCGCAAATTCGTTGTTATTACTTTCTGCGATGCTGGGCGTAACATTTGTTATATGTTCCCCGAAAGGGTATGTTCCGTCTGCGAAGTATATGGCAGAAGCTAAATCAATTGCTGCGAGTACTGGCGCGAAGATCAGTGTGGAAAATGATGTGGCGAAAGGTGTTGCTGGTGCTGATGCGTTATACACTGACGTATGGGTGTCGATGGGGCAGGAAGATGAGAAGAAAAAACGGTACCGCGATTTACGGCCGTATCAGTTAAATTCAAAAGTTATGTCCCGCGCGGCACGCGGATGCTTGGCAATGCATTGCCTTCCCGCAAGGAGAGGCGAAGAAATTACTAGTGAAGTTATGGATGGCAAAAATTCAATTATCTTTGACCAGGCTGAGAATAGGTTGCATATACAAAAAGCTATTTTAGTAAAGTTGTTGACGCAATAATAATAGTATTTTTTAATAGCCGGGATTTTTTGCTGGTATGGAGGGCAACAATTTGACGGAAGAACTGCGAAAGCTAACAGCGGAGAATGAACTCCTAAAGAAACGTGTCCTACAGCTTGAAACATTGATTACTTCATCTGAGATTATTAATTCCAAGTTTGAACTTCACAGCGTCCTGAACATTATCATGTCTATTGTGAGCCAGGTGATGGATTCTGAAGCGTCATCGATATTGTTAATGGATAAAGACCGTGGACAGCTATACTTTTTTGCAGCTGCCGGTGCAAAGAAAGAAGCACTGAATAAAGTGTACCTCGAAAAAGGTGAAGGAATCGCAGGTTGGGTGGCGGAACATAGTGAATCGGTAGTTGTGCAGGATGTGAGTAAGGATAAACGTTTTACCGCAAAAGCGGATAAAGAAAGCGGGTTTGTTACAAAATCCATACTTGCAGTGCCTATGAAAATAGAAGATAAACTTATCGGTGTTGCTGAAGCTGTAAATAAAAAAAACGGGAAAGAATTTACTCAGGATGATATTAAACTGTTGTCAATATTAACCACTAACGGCGCGTTGGCTGTACAAAAAGCGCAGTTGTTTAAGGATCTCAACGATCTTTTCTTGGGTAGTATGCGCGCGCTGTCCAGTGCGATTGATGCTAAGGATCCGTATACACACGGGCATTCGGAACGGGTATGCGATTATGCATTGATGATTGGTGATGAGTTGGGTATTAACAATGATGAAAAAACAAGTTTGGAACTCGCAGCGTTATTGCATGATATTGGCAAAATTGGTGTGCCGGAACGTGTATTGCATAAACAAGGAAAACTTACTGAAGAGGAATGGGTTGAGATGAAAAAACATCCAACTATCGGTGCGGATATGTTGTCTTCCATTAAACAGTTAGAAAAAATTATCCCGGGTATACGGCATCATCAGGAACGGTATGACGGGCAGGGGTATCCTTCAAGGTTATTTGGAGACACTATACCGTTCTATGCAAGGATAATCGCTGTGGCGGATACGTTTGACGCAATGACGTCCAACCGTCCTTACCGCAGTAAACTGCCGCTTACCATGGCGGTAAAAGAAATTGAAATGTTTAGAGGTTCACAGTTTGACCCGGACTGCGCAAACGCGTTTATCCGCGGGTTGACAAAACGGTATGACGGTAAAATACCGGAGGATGTTTAGCAGGAGTATGGTATGGTAGATATTACGCTTAACCTTATATTAAATATTGTGATATTCGCTGCAGTGATTATTGTTTGCTACATCGGGCTGTCAAAATTACTTGCAGTAAAGAAAATGAACCTGCCTAAACAGTTGAGGATTAATTACTGGCTTGCTGCAGTATTGTTGTTACTCACGGTGTTTGTTCAGTATTCGGACTTAGATAAAAGTATGGGTACTAGAGTTGTTGTAATACTGGGGTTCATGACATACGCGGCAATCGCGTATTTATTGTTGACTTTAATAAATGCAATACTTGTGGAATATTATTTGGTGACCGTACGTAATGTATGGATAACACCGCCGTTACGTAAAGTTCTAATGTGGGTAATCTACGCGATAGTACTGCTTATCCTGGCATATAACTTTTTCCATTTTAATCCGTTAGCAATGGTAGCTATACCTACTGTTGCAACTGCGGGTATCATGGTTGCATTGCAGGATCCGATCAAACGTTTTATCGCAAGTGTAATTCTTAGCCGTGTAGTACGTATTGGTGAGTGGATAAGTTATAACGGGATGGAAGGTAAAGTGGAAAATTTTACGTGGGGTATGACTTTCCTTCGGTTATGGAACGGTTCACAGGTGGTAATACCTAACAATACACTTCAGGCATCTCAATTTTGCCGTTTAGAAGGGACTCAAAGGGTAAGGGTTGAAGTAAAAACAGGGACCGAAGTTCATCCAGAGAAAGTTAAACGTATTCTGTTATCTTGTCTTCCGATGAACAAACATATAGTGCAATCTCCAGTTCCGCCGTATGTGTGGATTGACGGATTTGAGGATTATTACATAAAATACAGCCTTTACTTTTTTGTTGATAATTTTGAGTTTACTTATAATCTGCAGACAGAAGTACAAACCAATGCGTGGTATGCGTTTAAACGTGAGGGCGTAGAAATTCCTGTCCCGCAGCAGAGGGTTGGAATTATCAGGCCGAAAGAAGTGTCTCCGGATATTGCTTTGGAGCAACGTAAGAAATTGTTGAAGGAAGTTGAATTGTTTAATATGTTAGACGACGGGGTTATTACAGAGATAGCCGGGGTTTTAGAGGAAAAAATATTTGCTCCCGGTGAAACTATTATACTGCAAGGCGGGCAGGGGGAAGCGTTTTATATCATTTTGGATGGTAAGGTTGAAGTATTAATCAATACCGTAGGCGGGATGACACAAAAAGTTGCGGAACTTATAACAGGTAACTATTTTGGTGAGATGAGTTTATTGACGGGGGAACCTTGTACTGCAACGGTGCGTGCATTAAAAGAATCTGTCCTATTGGTGCTTAATAATAAAGCGTTTAGGAATGTGTTAGAGAAAACACCGTCGTTAGCTGATACTTTGGGCGCTGTACTTGAACAACGCGCAGCAAATTTAGAAGCGACTAAAGAAAACGTGCGGGTGGTGAAAGATAAAGTTGAGCGTCAAACGTTCTCACAGCGTATCCGCAACTTCTTCGGCCTCGGGAAGTAAGCCCGGTGTTATTCCGGTGAAAGAAGCACTTTTCTATAGATACAATAACGGGGAACTACACTGCGTATTGTGTCCGCATAATTGCATGATTACTGCCGGACAAACCGGGCGTTGCGGTGTACGTAAACGCACGGGGGATAAGTTGTATGCTTTAACCTACGCTACACACGCATCACTTGCTGTTGATCCAATTGAAAAGAAGCCGTTATACCATTTTTATCCGGGTAAAGGGATTTTGTCAACCGGGACTTATGGATGCAACTTCATATGCCGGCATTGTCAAAACTGGGAGATATCGCAAGTAAAGGACAAGCATAAACTAGAGACAATTAGAATCCTTACCGGTGAACAAATTGTTGAGTTAGCAAAACAGGAACGGTCTGTCGGAGTGGCTTATACATATAATGAACCGTTAATAAATTATGAATGGCTTTTCGAGATGTCAAAACTTGTGCATAAAGCCGGGATGGTTAATGTTGTAGTGACCAACGGGTTTATTAATAAAGAGCCGTTGAGTTGTTTGGCAGAACAAATTGACGCTGCAAATGTGGACTTAAAAGCGTTCAGCGAAGGGTTTTACCGTAAAATATGCGGTGGGGCATTAAAGCCTGTATTGAACAGTATTGAATCTATGTTGTCTTCGGGTATACATGTAGAACTTACGACGTTACTTATACCGGGACATAATGATTCCGCTGAGGAAATTGTGCAGCTCGTAAACTGGATTGCTAGGCTTGACAAAGCAATACCGCTGCATTTTTCGCGGTATTTCCCAAAGTATAAAATGGACATTCCTGTAACTGATGAGGAAACACTTATCCGTGCGTATGATATTGCAAAAACTAGGCTGGACTACGTGTACCTCGGTAATTATGGGGATGATAAGTACGGGAATACGTATTGTCCCGGGTGTAAGGCGCTTTTAATATCGCGGGTAGGGTATGAGATTGAGGTTAAAGGATTAACAGGGAAAAAGTGTACTTCGTGCGGGTATGAGGTAAATCTGATTATATGAACACCAATCGTGAACAACCGGTACCGTTGATACTAGCATCGGTATCGCCAAGGCGGAAGGGGATACTCAAAACTTTAGGATTGGCATTTATTGTTATGCCAAGTTCTGCATTGGAAGATTGTGATGCCAAAGAGCCTGCGGAGATAGTTAAAACTTTGGCATTGCGTAAAGCCAGGGCTATACTGCCGGGGGTTAAACGCGGGGTTATTGTGTCTGCAGACACTATTGTAGTAGTGGATAATGAAATTATTGGGAAACCAAAGGATTACCGTGATGCTGTAAGGATTCTGCGGAAATTAAACGGCAGTGTGCATAAAGTGTATACCGGTGTTGCGGTAATAGAAAAACCCGGTGGGTGTGTCCAGACAGGGGTTGAGGTAACAAAGGTTAAGATGCGAATGTTTACTGATGCTGAGGTATTGAAGCTCGCAAGAAAAAACAGGGACAAAGCCGGGGCGTATGCTATACAGGAAACCGATGATAAGTTTGTGGAATATATCCGCGGGGATTATTACAATGTTGTGGGGTTACCTAAAAAAATGTTAGTCCGTATGCTTAATAATACTATTTTAAACGTTCCGATAAAAACTCGCGGACTTTAACTTCTTTATTTATCTGGCGGTACCAATCTTCAAAAAACGCAGACATTCTTTCCTGTCGTAACTGGTTAACAAACTTTTCCTGTTCCTTCTGGTCCGGCATTTTTGTGCCAAACTTTTCACGCAGGGCAATACTTATCTCCGCAGGGGTCAGCGGGCCGGTGTTCTGCATAAGAATACGTACCAGTTTTGTGCGCATAATGTCTCTCCGGCGGTCTTCTTCAAATTCTATAGGTGTTGAGCGTTCATAACTTAGTACCTGTATATACGTGTTCCTGTCAAAAACACCGTTACGTTTGAACGCGTCAAAGGATTGGATGTACCGCGCAAGTTCTGCATCAGAAACAAAGATGCCGTACTTCTTTGCTTGCTGTACTAAAACTTCTTCCTGGATAAGTTCTCTCAGGACTTCTATCTGTAAACGTTTATCCGCATCTTCGGTGATGTCCTCGCCTTTTTCACGTATGTTTTTTTGGGCATTTCGGTAATAACGCGAAAATTTATCCTGTGATATTTTTGTTTTATCTACCATAGCGATAGCGTCGGCATCCCAGCCTTTAGTAAAAAAATAACTTCCGAACCCGATAAAGATACCCATCATAAAACCTATGCCTGTAATAATAAAAATAATTTTTTTGTATTTGTTTAAAAATTTTAACATACTGCCAAAACCCGGTTCCTTTCTGTATTCACCTAAACATAACTTGTTTTCGATAACAAATATGCTTTGACATAAACATATTAAACGTATATTATACATTTTTCTGTATTATCGTCAAGTAACGCGTTACGCTGGATGAAAGGTTGTATTAAAGTAGATGTTGAGCATATTGTTAAAACTTATATTAAACGTTTTTTTGTTCATAGTTGCGGGATTTATTTTTTCGTTGATAATAGGTAAACGTGAAAAAATTATTAAGTTCTTCATTAATTTTGCAATCTTTTTTGTTATTCCCGTTTTTATTTTTATTAATATGTGGACAACAAAAATTGATTTTGTTATTGCCGGAAAAATAACGGTACTTGCGATAGTAGTGCTTACTTCCGGTGCGGGATTAGCTGTGGTATTTTCTAAAATAATGAAGACTAAGTACTCCAGAACATGCCTGCCTATTTTTTTAATGAACTCGCGGTACCTCGCAGTGCCGGTTAATGGGTTATTACTCGGTCCGGAGGGTGTGGCGTATGCTGTGGTGTATGACGTAGTTATGACCTTATATAGCGCAACGGTTGGAGTGTCGCTTGTATTGGGGCATACCCGCGGGCTTGATCCGTACTCGCTGCCGATGATAATAAGTTCGGTATTGGGTTTTATCCTTAATCTCACAACTAATGCTTCAGCACCGGAGTTTATCTACATTATCGGCAAGTATATGTCAATGATAGTTCTGCCGTTAATGTTATTTTTTGTGGGATACCGTATAAGTATGGTGACAAAAGATACTTGGAAGCAAGCGTCGTTGGCAACACTGTTCCGTGTAGGAGGCGGGTTGGCGGTAGGATATTTAATGGTACTTTTATTGAACCTTACCGGCCCGGCACGCGGAGTGGGAATAATAACGTCAATAATGCCGTCAGCTGTCGCGAGTTATATATTTTCTGAAATTTATCATGCGGATGAAAAGTATGCCGCTGCAACAGTATCATTGAGCACGTTATTGAGTATGATCTACATTCCATTAATCGCGTGGCTGTTTAACGTTAGATAATCACGCTTCAGATAGTTGTGTATCGTAAGTTTTTGATTTATTATTGTTATTACGGTTTTGCTGCTGTTTATTTGCTGAACTATCAGCTGTCGCGCCGGTCAGTGTTGTTGAAGCTTGTTCTTGCACCATTGTGCAGTTGCCCTGGAATACCGCGCCTTCCGCAATCGATAATTTCGATGATTTAATATCTCCCTGGACATTGCCTTGAGTGTGGAGTTCAAGGTTAACAGTTGCTGTGAGGTTACCCTTAACTTTTCCGCCGACTATAATTTCTTTTGCTGTGATATTGCCATTCGCTATACCGCCTTCGCCAATTACAACGCCGTCTGCTAAAACTATTCCGCCGGACCATTTACCGTCAATCCTCAGCAATCCTTTGGTGTTAATATCACCTTTAATTTCTGTCTCCGGGCCAACGAAAGCGTCAACTTTATTTGGTGGTTCTTTTTTTGAAAACATTTAGTTAAAAATCCCCCATAAATTTATTAATGTTTACTTATATATAAATATTATATCTTAAAATGTAAAGTATAAACAACTACTATTTTTACGGAGTCCATACCGCTACAGAATTATTGCGTTTTCTCAAAGTAGTGCCTAAATCACGGGAAAGTGATGTGAATGTAGAGATTATTACCTCAGCTTCTTTGCCGGCTGCAATTCTGGGTTGAAACTGCCGGATTTTTATAGGATAAAATTGTATTTCCCTAACTTTTTTATTTTCCACAATTATTCTTGGTAACATAGCGTCACGGCTGATCTCCACAGGGGCGGAAAATACGAAGTTGCCGATACTGTAAACAACTGGTTTGCCCCGATATGTTTGAACGCCCTGGATTATGTGCGGATGATGGCCGATAACGATATCCGCGCCGTTTTTTATTGCCCATTGGCTGAGGAATTTTTGTGTCTCGCATGGCACAGCTTCACGTTCTTTACCCCAGTGGAAGATGGTAATAACAATATCCGCGTACTCCCTGATTGCCGCGATATCTTTCTTTATGTGGTTAGGATGTGAGAATGCCACCCCGGGTGTTGTTGAGGATGTTGCCCAGAATGAAGAAGGGTAAACATTGGAGTACGCAAGGAAAGCTATTTTGTTGCCGTTAACTGTGGTGATAACAGGTTTTCGTGCTTCCTTCAAACTCATCCCCGCGCCAATATACGCTATTTTGTTAGCTTTAAGGAATTCCAGTGTTTGCTCAAGTCCGGTATTGCCCTGGTCTTTAATATGATTATTCGCGAGGCACGCAAGGTCAACCCCTGAGATGGTTAAGGATTTGATACATCCGGGTTTACTGTGGAAAACATACTTTTTATCGGTTTGCGGAACACCTGACTCACACACAGGTGTTTCCAGGTTTACACATATATAGTCTGTTTTATTGAACAATTCCTGTACTCTGGCAAATGGGTATTCAACAGGGTAATCCGCAATACCGAACGTGTGATCAAAGAAAACGTCGCCTGTGATTATAATACTTGCAGTAGCAGTGGTGATCGTAATACCCGAATTGTTTTGCGCAAGTAGTGGATTCAGTAACAATGCGTTTATGGTTATGAATATCAGCAGTGTTGTTGATACAACACTTAGTTTCACTGTTTGATAAACCTGCCCGGGTTTATGGATTGACCTCCAACACGTACTTCGTAATGTACGTGTACACCTGTTGCAGTGCCGGTATCGCCCATATACGAAATTGCCTGGCCGCGTTTAACAATTTGTCCCGTTTTCACTAGTATTCTGGAATTATGCCCGTATATTGTTGTGAACCCAAACCCGTGCTCTATAACTACAACTTTACCATAGCCGCTCATCCAGTCGGCTAGTTTGACAATACCATCTGCTGTAGCGCGTATCGGTGTTCCTTTAGAATTAGCGATGTCTAACGCCGGATGGAAATCGTTGAAATGCCAGATTGGATGTATACGCGAACCAAACCCTGATGTTATCCTGCCGTAACAAGGCCAGATATTGGGTGTAGCCTGGAATAAATCGTGTTGTTCTTTTATAAACGATTGTATTTCTTGGTAACTGGATATAGTATCCCGGATTTCATCTTTTAAGGTTTTTACCTGGCGGTTGATATCTTCATCAGTCATTTCATGAAGTTTGTTCTGTACTCTCTGATCAAGTACACGCTGATCATCAACTGACGGGCCACCGGAACCATTATCACTGTATTTTTCAATAATTTCCTGGCGGGAACGCATCTTGAGTAACCCACGTAAATCGTTGTCAATCTCACGTACATGTTCCAGCATCTCACGGGATTTATACACTTCTTTCGCAAAGTATACAGTTTTTGCCTGTAAAACAAGATTACTGCCTTTAAGCATCCAGTAATCCACTTCACGAATTGATAAGTACATTGCCCAAGTGGTGAGGCTTATCCATAAGACTGAAAGAAAACCGCAGAATGCTACTGTAAAGTTTAAATGAATAGGTTTTGTGCTGTTATGCGGGATAAATACAATAGTTAATGACCGGCTTAACTTTTTAAATATGCTTTCTTTCTTCTTTTTCGGTACTTTACTTATAATCATTAAACCTCGCTAGTCTTCCCGTTCCCAAGTCTAGTATTTATTAAATACAACAACATAACTTTTAAACAACGAACGGCAATCATTAATTTTATACTATCCACCAAAAAGTTGTCAAGGATAAAAATGAACTTTTTATATTATTGATTATATACATATTATTTATATAATTATGTTTTATGGAAATGGATAAAGTTTATAACCCAAAGAGTATTGAAGAAAAATTCTCTCGCCAGTGGGTGGAGGATAAAAGGTTTCATTCAGTTCCCGATAATGATAAAGGGCGTAACTGGGTGATTGTAATCCCACCGCCGAACGTTACCGGCGCGTTGCATATGGGCCATGCATTGAATAATACGTTACAGGATATTATTATACGTTGGCATAAGATGATGGGACATAACGCTCTATGGGTTCCCGGTACTGACCATGGGGGTATTGCCACACAAAACGTTTATGAACGTGTACTTAAGGAAAAAGGTAAAACCAGGTACAATCTTGGGCGTCAAAAATTTGTTGAAGAGATGAAAGAGTGGTCAAGTACAACCAGCGGGACAATCATCGGACAGTTGAAACGTCTTGGTTGCGCGTGTGATTGGGACCGTTTACGGTTTACTATGGATGATACTTGCGCGAAAGCTGTAAATGCCTCGTTTGTTGAGTTGTTTAAGAAAAAACTTATCTACCGTGGCCGCCGGATTGTTAATTGGTGTCCCCGGTGCCACACAGCACTTGCGGATATTGAAGTGGAACATAAGGAAAGTAAGGGTAAGCTATGGTATATAAGATACCCGTTTGTTGATAACCCGACTGACGGTATAATTGTGGCTACCACCCGGCCGGAAACAATGCTCGGTGATACCGCTGTAGCGGTAAACCCTAATGATGAACGGTATAAAGATAAAATCGGGAAATATGTGGAGTTACCTTTAGTAAAACGAAGGATCCCGGTTGTTGCGGATAGTGTTGTGGAGTCAAGTTTTGGTACCGGTGCGGTAAAAGTAACACCGTCACATGATGCTGTGGATTTTGAGATAGCTGAACGCCACAAACTTAAGCATATACGTATTATGACATTAAAACTTACCAGCCAGCCCGATACGGCAGCAGCGGCGGCGAATAGCGGCGGCGTTGAGATGTCAATGGAAGCTGACCGTGTCTACGCGTATGATAGTAACGGTACAGAACAACCGCCGGAATACCGTAAGCCTATAAGATATACCGGATTAGCTCCGGTAAAGTGCCGGGAAATTGTGGTACAGGACTTAATCGCTTTAGGTGTGCTTGTGAAAGAGGAAGATTATAAACTTTCCGCAGGGGAGTGTTACCGTTGCAGTAATGTGGTTGAACCGCTTGAACTGGAACAATGGTTTTTGAATACTCAGGAGATGGCATCCCGCGCAGTGAAAGCTACTGAGGATGGTGAAGTAAAGTTTTATCCGGACTCCTGGGAGAAACCGTACCTCACATGGCTGGATAACCTCAAGGATTGGTGTATCTCGCGGCAGATATGGTGGGGACATAGAATACCTGTGTGGTACTGTACCAAGTGCAAGGGCGGGTATATCAATGTACATTTTAAGACTGATGAAAAAGGGCAGACCGGGATTACAACTGCCAAAAATAAGAATGTTACCGGCGGGACTATAAAGTATTTGTTGGATAACGGCGTGCCGTTTGAGAATATAGAAAAAAATGCTGAGAATATTTTCTTATCCCACGGCGTTTTGGAGATGAAAGAAGGCGTGTATGCCGGGGAGAATCATCCGGAGAAGTGTGATGTGTGTGAATGCGAGAATTTTGTGCAGGATCCTGATGTATTAGACACATGGTTTTCTTCTGCGTTATGGCCGTTTTCTGTGTTTGGTTGGCCTCAAACTGGTGAGGAAATGAAATATTACTATCCAACCTCGGTTCTGGTAACGGCATACGAGATTTTGTATCTATGGGTTGCGCGGATGGTAATGATGGGTTTAACATTCCAAAAAACTGTTCCGTTCAAACATGTGTATGTCCATGGGATTGTACGGGATATACACGGTAAAAAAATGTCAAAATCGTTAGGGAATGTTATTAACCCTTTGAGTATGATGGAAGAATATAGTACTGATGCATTAAGGTTTTCACTGGCAATGGCATCCACACCGGGGCGTGACCTTCAGTTATCAGAAGATAGTTTTATAGGTGCACGGAATTTTGTTAATAAACTATGGAACGCCACACGGTTTGTGATGATGAATATCGAAGATTATGATTCAGATGATTGCGTCTATTTTTCTCAAAAAACGTTGGCTAATAATATGGACCGCTGGATTACCGGGAAGTTTAAACTAGCAATGGATGGTATAATGCAGCACATGCTTAGTTACAATATCGCGGAAGTTGCAAAGATTGCGTATGATTTTGTATGGCACGATTTCTGTGATTGGTACCTCGAACTCGTAAAACCGCGTATCGGTAAGGATGTTACAAGCCCTGCTGATAAAGTTGTTGCGCAAAAAACGTTGATCCGTATATTGATAGGTATTACGCAGGTATTGCATCCGGTTATGCCGTTTATAAGTGAAGAGATTTACCGGATCGTTAAGGCTAAAGTTGATAAAAACAACAAATGGCCTGTTAACCTGTTACAAACACGGTGGCCGGTGTTTACGGATGCTGATACTGAAAGTATAGACGCGTATAAACGGTTAAGCCGTGTGGATTATGATATTGTTAATTCATCTGTTATAGAAGATACCCTTATTGCGCATGCGATTAAGGAAATGCGTGTGCTGCAAGACGTGGTTACTGCTGTTCGGACGGTAAGGTCAGAACTTAATGTCCCGCCCGGGAAAAAGGTGGAAGTACATATCTGTGTGCATGAAACCTTCAAGGAGATTGTTATTAACCGGGAAAATGGGAATATCGCGTTTCTTACCCGAGCGGATAAGGTTGTTATAGGTGATAATATCGTAAAACCTGAGAAATCAGCTGCTGCTGTGGTTGAAGGGATTGAAGTTTTTATTCCGCTTGCTGACCTCATAGATTTTGAGAAGGAAAAGGTTCGGCTCACGAAGGTGGTAAAAGAGTTGGAGGCTGAACTACAAAAAATTGACGGGAAGTTGAGTAACCAGAATTTTATTACCAGAGCAGTTCCCGCGGAAGTTGTAAGGGTACGTAAACTACGTGAAGATACAGCACAGAGGTATGAGCGTATAAAAAAGAATCTGGAAGTATTATAACTAAAGGCTGGGGTGAATAATGAGTACAAATGTGCGGAAGATACGGGTAGAAAAAAATGTGTTAAAACACGCCGAAGGGTCGTGTATGTTTCAGATGGGGAATACAAAAGTTTTGTGTGTCGCGACGGTATCAAAATCCGTACCGCCTTTTGCGGAGGAACGCGGGGAGGGATGGGTTACTGCTGAATATTCAATGCTGCCCCGTGCGGGGAAGGAAAGAAGTTCGCGCCAGCGGCTCGCGTCATCCGGGAGGACAAAAGAAATTTCTAGGTTGGTTGGCCGTGCATTACGCGCAGTGGTGGACCTAAAGAAACTGTATGGGTTCTCGGTAATGATTGATTGTGATGTTATCCAGGCGGATGGCGGGACACGTACAACATCGGTTAACGGTGCGTTTATTGTGTTGGTCCAGGCATTACGCGCAATGGTGAAGTCCGGAGAACTTAAGAAACTGCCGGTGCGTGACTATATCGCGGCGGTAAGTGCGGGGTATGTCGACGGTAAGCCTGTGCTTGACCTCTGCGCAAAAGAGGATAATAATGCGGAAGTTGATATGAACTTTGTGATTACCGGCCACGGGAAGTTTGTGGAGGTACAGGGTACCGGCGAGAAAAACGCGTTTACCCGTGCACAGTTAAACTATATGCTTAACCTCGCAAGAAAAGGTGTTCGGCAGATTATTAAAGTTCAAAAACGTATCGCCGGGAAGTTGAGATAATCTTTTCCATAATCTTATAAAATGAAAACAATCGTTATTGCTACACGTAACAAAGATAAACTTGTTGAGATTAACCGTATACTTTCCGGTTTGCCGTTTGAGATAAAATCAGCGCTTGATTTCCCAAACATCCCGGAAGTTGTGGAAGACGGGGATACTCTGGAAGCTAATGCCATAAAGAAAGCGCAGGTAGTACATGAACATACCGGTCTTATTTCATTAGCAGATGATACAGGGTTGGAAGTTGAGCTTCTCAATGGCGCGCCGGGGGTGTACTCTTCAAGGTTCGCCGGGTCTAATGCAACTTATGAAGATAATGTCCGTAAACTTCTTGATGTAATGAAATCCGCATCAATTGATGAACGCGGGGCAAGGTTCCGTTGCGTTATAGCTATTGCGGGATATAAATCTGAACCCGTTATTGTCGACGGTATATGCCCGGGGTATATTAGTTCATCTCCGCGGGGTAACCAGGGGTTTGGGTACGATCCTGTGTTCTACCTCCCGCAGTACGATAAAACATATGCCGAACTTGGGTTAGACGAAAAAAACAGGATCTCACACCGGGGCATTGCGCTTAAAAATGCTCTAGTGGTACTCCGTGAAATGTGTGATAAGTAAATTACAAGTTCAGAAGTATGCTATGAGCGATAGCATTATTGACGTGTAAATAATAATCGTATAGAATTTATTTATAGTATGATATAGAAAAGATTCGGGGCGTAGCGCAGTTGGCTAGCGCACATGGTTTGGGACCATGGGGTCGTCGGTTCAAGTCCGACCGCCCCGATGCTTATCGGACAACTGTAATGGTTCCCTGAAACTTTTTATCTTTGTATTGATATTGATAAATATAAATACCGCTTGGGACATAAGATCCGCTGTCGTTTGTTCCATCCCAGTTGTCAGAATTGCTTAATTCCCTAATTTTAATTCCCGATAATGTGAAGATGTTTATTTTGACATTAGTGTTCTGAATGCCTTTGAATAATATTTTGTTTCCACTGTTCGTATTACCGATTAGCAGAACTTTTTCTTTCGGGCGCAATTCTTCTCCGCTCGCTGCTTGTTTTTCGAAAGTGCCGGAATAAGTTGTTCCCTGGTTATTAGCAAGGTCGAAAAGGTTAATATTGTATGAATAACTGTCATCACTGACTAATTGACCTGTACTGTTATTCCCGTCCCATTCAAAACTGTTTATACCTGCGGGTTTTAAATTGTCAGATTCAATAACCTTTACAACGTTTTTGTTGGAGTCCAGAATTTTTATGGTGACATAACAATCCTCGTTTAAAGTGTATGCCACAGAAATACTATCTTGTTGCCCATCGCCGTCCGGGCTGAAGGTTGATGTATTAAGCGTAATTTTGTTGATTATCGGGTTAACAGTATCATACTTTAATTTGAATAATGTTTTAGAGCCTGAACGGTTATTTGCAATATCCCATGTACAGATACGTAAATAGTATGGTAAGTTAGCTGTCATACTTTCAGTTATTTCATAACTGTTTACAGTTGTGTGCGGGATATCCTGATTATATCCCGGGTCTGCGGTACTGTTTGTACCCCAGTAAATAGTATATCCGCTAACCCCTGTATCCATATCAATCGCGTCACCCCATTCAAAATATGGCATAGAAGTAATGTTCTCGCTGGTTCCATTATTAAACTCAATGTCTCTGGTACTGTTATTCCAGCAGCGGGTCCAGGTAGGGTTATACGGCGGTACAGTGTCTTCACCGGAGATTGAGTTTACCAATAAAACCGTTTCATTACTATAGGCGGAAGATGCAGAACCGTTTACTGCTTTTACCCGGTATGAATATGTTGTTCCGGCAGTCAAGCCCGAGTCAATATAACTTGCAGTGTTACTGCTGATCACAGCAATTTCTTGGTAATTGTTCTGATCAATACGTTTACGTTCCAGCCGGAAGTTGGTTTCATTATCAGAATTATCAGTCCATGAAACTTGCGCTGCAGTTGATGATAGTACGATTCCAGTCAAACCGGTAGGAGTTAACGGCGGATTCTCAGTGGCGTTACTGGGAGGCAGAGCAACGAGCTTGATCTCATTGCTATACCCCGAGTTTCCTGTTATATTATAGGCATATACGCGATAGTAATAAGTAGAGGAGGAAGATAAACCGTTATTATTGTATCTCACGGTATTGCTGCTTATTACTACAACTTCGGTATATAATCCGTTTTCCGGTTTACGTTCAACCTTGAACCCTGTCTCGTTATCAGAATTATCGGTCCACGATATTTGTACTGAGGTTGATGATAATGCTACACCGGTCAATCCGGTTGGAGTATCAGGTACTGCAGCAGGTGCTGAGAAAAGTTTTAGCATGTATTCCGGTACCCATCCTTCCAAAGAGCTATATTTAATTTTCCACCAATAAATGCCTTTGGTATATATACCGTTAATAGGATGAGTTAAAATAGTAGAGTTTGTACTGCTGGAAGTATAGCCAAGATACCCGAAATTTGTACCCGGGCCAAGGTACAGCCGTGTATTGGCGGTACTGACGATAATATCGCCGGTCACAAATTTACTGGATTTATCAGTAGTTACATAAGCCATCATCAGGCCATTACCGACATTACGTTCACCCGTAGTGTCCGAAGGGTCGTTACGCATCGAGCCGTCCAGCCAAAAAGTTGAGGATCCGCCGCCATCGCAGTTCATCGCTTCTTTCGCCTGTAATGAATTGATTAAAAACTGCGATATTTGTTGTAATGTCATGCCTATGCTGATAGATGTTCTCCCGTCATTGACTACAAAGTAAATATAAGTATCGTTCCACGCGATTACGGTGCGTGGTTGAGGATTTGGGCTCAACTGGGAATCACTGATATTTCCGTTACGCAGTATCCAGCCATACCCGCCCGTGATGAAATCTACGTTAGAGAAATCGTTCCCGGCATGATATGTTGTTGAGGGAGTTATACTAAGTTTTATCTTTATCGTATCACCGATATGGCATTTTGTGCTTAACAACGTACTGGCAGTTCCGTGGCCTGATAAAACGAACCCGTCGTATGGTATAGGAGCAGAACTTTTTCCTGATAGCCGGACTTCTTTAACTATACCGGAAACTTCCGTGTTTGCACGAAGGGGTGTGGTGACATTACCTACGATTACTTCAGTTCCATAAATACCCGTAAAAGTTGCAGTATCGTAATGGCATGTATATAGTATTAGCTGGTTTGTAGAACGGACTGTGTTTTGGTTACTGATTGTTGCAGTAGAATTATCCGCAAACGTTACTTTCCCGGAGGATGTGTATAATAACTGTGTTCCGCTACTTATATGGTCAACAAACATTGTTTTGTCGTGGTTATATATAAAGGAACGCTGTCCGCCTGCCCAGTAATCAATACGGTCGATATATGTACCATCTAACATCATACCGTCTTTAACAGTCCCGTTACTTAAGAAATAACCGCCATTTATAGCTGCGATGATATGGTACCGTTCTCCTTTATGGTTAATAGTATCTTCATACCGTGTGACCATTTTACTTACAGTTTCTGCACCGGAACGTATCTCGCCGGTGCCAATCATCGCGCCTAATTTAAGATTAGCCTGGCTTCGGAGCATACGGGAAACAAATATTATATTAGGCCCGGTGACTGTAAATTTTTGGTAGTCAATCCCAGGAGCGATTTGCGTCCATGCAGAGTGTGCTGTCGAAGGGAAACATAGAAGGAATACTAGTAATAGTATTATCATAGTTTTATACCTGAGGATATGCGATGCGATCCCCCGGACGATTCTATCTGCGACGGGATGGAATATGCGTAATCTATTTTTAGCATTACACTTCCTATTTTCTTATAGAACCCTGCCCCCAGGGTTGTTTCAGCCGGATTATATCCTATGCGGAATGCTATGCTGTTTTTAAACACAAAGATTTCTGTACCTAACGCGAAATCAATATGGTTTTGGGAATAAATAACTTCAAAAACTGGTTTTATTGTTTCAAATAATGTCGAGTTATTAATCGCGAAATTTATACCGCAACGTATTTCCATCGGTAAGACATCCGCACTTGCTATTCCTAGGTCGGGTTCGTTGAAATTACGTACGACAAGTGCTGTGGTACAGAGTGGGACAGGTTGGTAAGTTAATCCTAAATCAAGGGCATTCGCGTATTTGCTATTAGCAATTTCTGATGAACTGAGGTACTCGGTGTTGATTCTGTATCCCAAATACTTCATGGTCAACCCCAGTGCTAAGGGTGTTGTGGTATTAAACTTATATCCTGCTGAGACTGCGTATATCTCTTGGGTATATATATCACTGTTGGTAAGTGACGCCCATGCAAAGCATACAGTAGTTTTCATGAGGCCCATGTGTCTTGCATATCCAAAGTAGTTGTAGCCTATGTCAATATCAGTGAATCCGGTGTAAGGTTTACCGTACATAAAAGTAAACTCTTGGGTGTTTACATAACTTAAGCCTGCAGGGTTCCAAAAAACTGCGTCAACTGTATCTGCCAAACTGGAAAAACTTCCTGCCACACCGGCAGCGCGTGCACTGTAGTTGTTCTCAAATATTATGGAATACACTGGTTCTATTGTAAAAAAAAATATTGTGAATACTGTTACAACTATCTCTTTCATATTTTTTATTAAGTCTAATTATACTATTATTTCTATAATTAATATGTGTTAATTCTTTAAAAAGGAGGGTTAGTATTATGAAACCTGCTGAAATGATATGGGCATACTTGATACATATAAGCTATAACATGTGGTGCGACTGTGATGCTCCGGAACTTAATAAAATGAGTTTTGCGAAGTACAGTCCTTCCCTGCGTTGCGATGATAGTTTGTGGAATGATGTTACCTCGGAGCTTTCAAAAACTGGGATGAATATGTTGATCATCGACCTTGGGGATGGGATTAAGTATGAAAGCCATCCTGAGATCGCAGTGGAAAACGCGTGGCCCGTAGAGAAACTTAAAACTGAACTTATACGGTTGCGTAAACTAGGCCTTGAACCCATACCTAAACTAAACTTTTCTACCTGCCACGATGCGTGGCTTGGGAAGTATTCACGGATGGTATCGACAGACATCTACTACGGTGTATGTAAAGACCTTATCGACGAAGTAGTAAGTATTTTTGGTAACCCTCGGTTTTTTCATCTTGGGATGGATGAAGAAACTGCTGCTCATCAGAAGTATCATAAATACGCGCTTGTGAGGCAGTACGATTTATGGTGGGACGATTTGTATTTCTATATCGCGCAGCTTGAGAAACATAATGTTCGGCCTTGGGTGTGGGCCGATTATATCTGGCATTACGAAGATGTATTCTTAAATAAAATGCCGAAAACTGTGTTACAAAGCAACTGGTATTACGGGTTAGACTTCGGGGATACTATTCCACCCGCAGTGAAAGCGTATAACATACTTGAGAAACATAAGTACGACCAGGTACCCACGGGAAGTAATTATTATATCGGGAAAGAAGAAAATTTTGTTAAGACCGTGGATTACTGCAAAAACGCTATCTCACAGCAGTACTTAAAAGGATTTATGCAATCTGTCTGGAGGCCGACACTGGAACCTACCCGTGATCGGCATTTCAACGGGATCGAATGTATGGTAGATGCTAAGAAACGGTTTTTATAACAAGTATTTCTTTTAAAAAGATTCTTTAAGAATTATTTGTATATTAATTCTTTCATAAATTGACCTTCAGGTATAGTATCGTATACAATAATAGTGCTATTAATTCGGGGCGTATTTGTAATATGAATGCGGGGTTGGTGTTGGGTAATTATGCGTTTATTGATAGTCAAAATTTAAACTTATCAATTCGTTCTCAGGGTTGGAAACTTGATTTCCGGCGATATTTGGTTTATCTAAAGGATAAATATAATGTCTCCAAAGCTTTTATATTTATTGGATATTTAGAGAGTAATAATGATTTATATACTGCGTTAAGAAGATTTGGGTATACGTTAATTTTTAAACCTGCCTTATATCTTCCGAACGGGCAAATAAAAGGGAATGTTGACGCAGAACTTGTTCTCCATGCCATGATAGAATATCATAACTATGAAAAAGCAGTTATTGTTACTGGCGACGGCGATTTCTGGTGTTTATTAGAATACCTTGTGCAAAACAATAAATTGTTGAAGTTGATGATTCCGGATAAAAACAAGTATTCGTCGTTACTACGTAAATTCGCAGATTGGTCAGTTTATATGAACTCATTACAAAAAAAGTTGGAATTGCGATAAATGAAAAGGGAGACATTGACCTTCGGACAAAACCTTAGGTGCGGTCTCCCATCGTGATTGCTAACTAGTTATATTTATAACAAACAATACATATTTTGTCAAATAAGATTTCAACCTAAATTTTTGTTGAATTGACCTTTTAATATGAATCATATAAAATAAATGATTATGCGAACAAAACAAGATATTATTGATGCAATACAGCAAACTGCGAAAGAGAATGATGGTAAGCCATTAGGTATCAGTAGATTTACAAAAGAAACAGGTATAACTAGCTATGAATGGAAACAATATTGGCCTAGGTTTGGCGATGCGCAAAAGGAAGCCGGGTTTATTCCAAACCAACTTACGGGTGCTTACCCTGACGAATTTCTAATTAAAAAACTAATTAATGTTATGCATAAATTAAAAAAATTCCCAACTAATGATGAGCTTCGCATAGAAAGATACAATGACATTAATCTTCCAAGTTGGCAAGTCTGCTTTTATAAATATGGTTCAAAGAAAGAACTTGCGAGAAAAATATTTGAATATTGTACAACTAAAAACGGTTATGACGATATTATTGGAATGTGCAAACCAATTCTTGAAAAATCCAATGCAGTAGATGATATCGATAATTCAAATGTCAATCAGAAATTGGGTGAAGTATATCTTTTTAAGTCAGGCCGATATTACAAAATTGGAAAAACCAATGATTCTGTAAGGCGTGGAAGTGAAATCCGGATTCAACTACCCGAAAGGACGAACTTAATTCACTCAATCAAGACTGTTGACCCAAGTGGTGTTGAAGCATACTGGCATAAACGTTTTGAAGCGAAAAGAATGCAGGGAGAATGGTTTGATTTAAGTTCTGCTGATGTAAAAGAATTTAAACGTTGGAAACGAATAGCCTAAGCTTGAAAATATTTGGACTAAAGAATATTTGGAAATTAGTAGGCATATCTAACGCAAATTATCACCTGTTAAAACAAGATCAGTCAATTGCGGCCAAGGCCTATTTCATGGATACCACAAATACGTTGAGTTAATAGAAATATATAATCTAAATAAAGTAAAATTATTTGTGGAAGATTAATGGGAGGGGCGTTAAAAATGAGTAAAGTATTTCTAGGCCTTATCTGCGGGTTGGTATTTGGAATTTTGGACGTGTTATTAATGATACCGTTAAAGTACGAAAATAACCGTAAACGCGTAGAAGCAATGTCCTCCGCGTTTATTGAACGGTTCATGATAGGATTACTGATTCCGATGGCAGACTTTGGCGTGCATCCTGCGTTAACAGGGTTGGCGTTAGGGTTCGGGTTCAGCGTTCCCACTGCTATAATAACACGGGTATATGCGCCGATCATTGGGATGGGTGTTGTTGGCGGCGTGGTGATAGGATTTATTGTAAAAGCGGTATTAGGGTAACAGGTGATTTGATATGAATATACAAGATATTGTCATTCCGTTTACGAACCATCCAAAATTGTTTGTGTTCACTATTGGATTGTATATACTATGCGTTCTTGTCGGGATGTTGTTAAAAAAACAGTTACCCAAAAAATTTGTGGAATTCATACATAACGCAGATACTGGAAAAGCCGGGCAGACGGAGAAAATATTTGGTAAGTATCGCGAGGGTGTGAAGGAAGGTAAGCCCGTAGTAATGCTTAAATGCGCGGGGATTGTGTTTGTCATGAATATGTTTGGTAATTTGATGAACACGTTTTTTTGTATTTTTGTATTACCCATTGTTCTTACATTGATTTATACCGGTGTGGTACAAGGGATTGCGTTTACTGAGATTAAGAAAGGCACAACCCGCTGGTCCGGGATTTTATACATCATAATCGGCGGGCTTGAATGGCTTACCTACCCACTGGCGTACTACGCGGGTTTACTCATCCCTGCTGCTGTGTTCTTTGGTATATTTGACATAACCCTGATGATAGGTAATCTTGTTGCCGCAGGGGTAGATATGTTAAAAGTGTATTTAATAATCACAGTGGTACTGTTTATCCAGGCACCGCTTGAGTTGTTGTACGTACGTAAAGTGTTACAGTCGGGCGGTAGCGGGATACCGTTGGAACCGTATTGAGGTTGGGGAGAGATGTGTTTTGGAAAAGTTTAGGAAACACGGTACAAAACCGTACAAAATTGTGGCGCTCCACGGCGGGCCCGGTGCGGTGGGCGATCTTTATGACGTTGCTGTGACGGTTGCGGGATGGGACATCGCAGGCGTGATGGAACATTTGCAGTCCGCAAAAAATATCAACGGGCAGGTCGAAGAACTTCACTCAATAATTTCTAAAGAAACTGCTGCTCCGGTAACACTGATCGGGCACTCCTGGGGTGCGTGGCTCGGATGGATATATACTGCACGGTATCCTGAGGACATCGCAAAACTTGTGTTGGTCAGCAGCGGCCCGTTTGAACAAAAATATGTGGATTCTATAATGTCAACCCGTCTCTCACGGATGAAGGAAGACGAGAAACTGTTTGTTCAAGATTTTCTTAATCGTTTTAATACCAAGAAAAGTGGTAGTACCAAAAACACCACGGATAAAGTTATGTTAACAAAATTCGGAAAGTTTATGGAATCCGTTGACGCATACGATCCAATTATTTTGTTAAAACCCAAACGACGATCGTTGGTGTCTGCAAGTAACGGCGAGGTTAACCCCGCAGTGTACGCAAAAGTTTGGAAGGAAGCTGAGAAACTGCGCCGTACTGGCAAATTACTTAATTACGGGAAGAAAATCAATTGCCCCGTTGTTGTGATCCACGGAAACTACGACCCGCATCCGTTTCTCGGAGTGAAAAAACCTCTGAAAAAAGTGTTAATTCCCGAAAAAGTCGAGTTTCATCTCCTCAAAAAGTGCGGGCATAAACCGTGGATCGAACGCCAGGACAAAGATAAGTTTTTAAAACTTATTAAACAGATAATAAGTTAATAGATATCATCTTGCCAAGAATTGCATAATTTAATAGCATTATTACAAATGGATAATACAAAACGGTTTCAAAACACAATGGCATTCAAGCCTGTTGACCGTCTGCCGGTAATCGAATGGGCTTCGTGGTGGACAAAAACAGTTAATCGCTGGTATACTGAAGGATTACCTGTAGAACTTAAGGATGTGTTTGACATCCGTGAATACTTTGGGCTTGATCCATATCGCCAGCACGTATTCCCGGGGATGAGGCCGTCGTATAAAAAGGAACTACTTCCTGAACACCAGGCGGTGACTGATATGCAAAGCTATCTTCGGGTGAAACCGTACTTGTATTCTGATAAACCGTTTAATCCTGAGGTGTTACAGCAGCACGATGAACTCCAGAGACAGGGGAAGCTGGTTATATGGTTGAGTTTTGAAGGATTTTTCTGGTTTCCTCGTAAACTTTTCGGGATTGAACAGCATTTATACGCGTTCTATGATTATCCTGATGTTATGCATGCGATCAATAATGATTTAGTAGAATATAACTTTCGTGTGCTTGATAGTATCTGTAAGGTATGCAAACCTGACTTCATGACATTTATGGAAGACCTGTCATACAACCACGGGCCGATGTTGTCTCACGGGTTGTTCAAAGAATTTTTAGTTCCCTACTACAAACGCATAGTCCCGCGGTTGAAAGATTATGGTATTGTTCCTGTGATTGATTCCGACGGTGATATTACCCAGCTGATTCCGTGGTATGAAGAAGTTGGGATCGATGCGTTCTTACCGTTAGAACGCCAGGCTGGGGTGGACCTTGCAGCGTTACGCGTAAAACATCCTCGGGTGAGGTTCATCGGTGGATATGATAAGATGGTAATGAAACACGGTGAAGCTGCAATGCGTACAGAGTTTGAACGCCTGTTACCTGTTATGAAACAAGGCGGGTATATACCGTCGGTTGATCACCAGACACCGCCGGAAGTGTCAATAGAGAATTATAAAATATATGTACGGTTGTTACGCGAATACTGTGTTAAAGCAGCTGAATAATCTTTCCGAAATTGTAATCCTCAAAAATGATAAAATATCTGTTTGTTAATGAAAAAGAAAGTATGGTGTAAATTTAGATTATGGTAAAAACTAAAAGTACGGTATTCACTGCGGAACGTGTATCAATTGCACGTGAGAATATCGCGATGTACAAATGGGCGAAGGATATTAAAGATAAAACTGTCGCAAACGCTGCGAAGTTCGTGAACGCATCGCCCGGTTGTTTGTGGGAACTAGCGACTCCTCAACCAATTCCGCGCGGGATCACGGTCAACCTTGAGAAAGGGTGTCCAAACTGCGGCAACAAAATTAACTGTTACGGTAATTATCCCTGGAAAATCGATGTGTTTAACAAACCGTGGAAAATCGAATGTCCTTCCTGCGGAGAAGTGTTCCCTAAAAACGATTTTGCAAAGTTTTATGAAAGCGGGAGACGCAACAGCCCCACCGGCGAGTTTGAATATGAGAAAGCGGACCGTTCGTTGTTGTTCAATACCGACCATCCCAACCCGACGGATCCTTTACACACCTACGGTGTGGATGATACGTTTGGATGGAAGGATAAGGACGGGACCACGTACCGTTTCCTCGCATACTACGGCCATTTTGGCACGTGGAGTACGGTGCTGAACGGGTTGACTGAAACGAGTTATGCGTACATTTATAACGGAGACAGCAGTTACGCCCGTATCGCACTAACCCTTCTTTACCGCATTGCAACGCTATACCCCGGGATGGACTACGGATACTGGGCGAACCACGGGTGTTTCAACAGTGACGGCGGATCAAAAATGGGGAAAATATTCGGGCGTATATGGGAAACCGGTACTGCGTCGATACTGCTTAACGCGTACGACGCTGCATTTCCTGCGTTGTCCGATCCGGAATTATGCAAGTATTTGTCTAATAAAACAGGGCGGGTAGTCGACGCAGTAGCAATCCAGAAATTGATAGAAAAAAATGTTGTTCACGAAATACATGACGGGATTATCACCCAGCGGATAAGAGGGAATGAAGGCATGCATCAGCACTGTATGACCTTAGCTGGGGTAGTGCTCGACGATCCGGAAGTTACTGATGAATGGCTTGACTGGATCTTCCAACCGAGTAAAATCGTGGATGACAAACTTACCGGTGGGAATATGCAGCATATTTTTGATGAGAAAGTTGATGACGACGGTATGGGTAATGAAGCGTCGCCGGGATATAACGGCATCTGGCGTGTGATGTTCCGCAGTATATCCGAGGTTTTGGAGCATTATCCCAGGTATAAGAAACATAGTTTTATTGGAGAACCAAAGTATAAACAAATGTTTCTAGCTCCGGTAAGGTTAACTTGTATTGACAAGTATTGCCCGAATATCGGGGACTGCCATCGTACGGGTTGTACCGGCACTGCCGGTGCCGGAATCGGGGATATGTTATACGCTTATCGCGTGTTTGGAGATGATGTATTTGCGCAGTTGGCGTATTATCTTAACAATAACTCTGTTGAAGCGTTGTACGAAACTGTGTTTGATCCCGACCCGGAAATTGTTGCACATAAGGTTGAAAACGTGATAAATACCCGGGGAGAGTATGTCTTCAAAACTGACAGCCTACCGAGTTATGGTTGTACAATCTTGCGGTCAGGGAAAGGCGAGAACGCGCGGGCTGTGTCGTTATACCACGGCCGTAATACCGGGCATGGGCATAAGGATACGTTGAATATCGAGCTTTTTGCTCATGGGCTAAGTTTAATGCCCGATCTGGGATATCCGGAATACGCAACAGTATGGGCTCCGCGTGCTGAGTGGACAACTAATACTATCAGCCATAATACCGTGGTGGTAGATAAAAAGAAGCAGGAGAATAATGTTGTTGGCAACCTGCAGTTTGTGATGGACGGCAATGGTGTACATGCTGTGGAAGTGACCGCACCAGCGGTGTATCCGCAAACATCTCTTTATCAACGCACTGTTGTTATGGTTGACGTGTCGGATACACAATTTTATATAGTTGATATTTTCCGTGTAAAAGGCGGGAAGGATTGTGTTTATAGCCTCCATGGTGCGGAAGGTGAGGTTGTGACTGAAGGATTGAACATTATTACACAAACCAGTGGGACATTAGCTGGTGAAACCGTTCCTCCTTACGCTGACCTCGGAGGAATAAAGGATAAGTGGAATACCGCAACGGGTTACCAGTACTTGTACAACATCTGCCGGGATAAACAGCCGTCAAAAATTCCAGTAGTCGAATGGAAAATCGTGGATACCTGGAAGTGTTTGAAGGAACCTAAAGATGTTCGGTTACGCGTGACATTGTTGTCACCACCGGGAGAAGTTATCCTCGCGCAGGGCGACCCGCCGAGAAACAAGGTTGGCAACCCGCGGAGGTTGTGGTACCTCCTCTCGCGCCACGAAGGGGGTGAAACAACGTTTGCGTCGATAATCGAACCGTACATTGGTGGTATGCGCGTGGTGGATACGGTTACGCGTAAGGATAACGGTGATACTGTTGAGCTTACGGTGAAAACAGTTGACGGTAGGGTGGATACGATTGTCAGTGCATTGGATGTAGCTGATATTGCTGTTGCTGGTTTGAAAACATCTGCACGGTTCGCGGTTGTCAGTACAAAGAACGGTATTCCACGAGTATTGGCGGAAGTGAAATAATTTTTTAGGGTTGCAGGGACACAAACGGTTGTTGGATGAATAATAGAAAACAAATGGTATTAGCAAGTATTCTAATTTCAGTAGTTTTGTGTAGTATATTTCTCTTTGCAGTTTCGGTAAATGCAAAAACAGGATCCCTGCCTATTCTTGTCGACGAACAGTTTAATAATATCAGTGGATGGGCGATGTCCGGAATGGGAACAAAAGCAATCAGTCCGAATGGACAACTTCATTTAAAGAATACTGTAGGAAACACTGTGCTAGCAAGCAAAAGTATGATACTACCTGACAAATATCAGGTTGAGGTTAGCTACAAGGTAGACTTATTTGGTGATGACCAGGGGTTGTCTTTGTATAACGGAAAGCATAACCTGATGTTGTATTTTAGAACAGACGGTTTATACATAAAGACGTGGGATGGTATGCCCGTAAAAATTATACCCTGGTCTTCTGACACCAATTGGCATACATATAAAGTAATCGTAGATAAAGGTTTTGGTGCAGTATATTATGATGGAAACTATGTGGACTGTTACACATTAAATAAAAGTAAAAGTGCCGGTGAAATCCGGTTTTTTGTAGGTAACGCTACCGAGAGTGAAGCTCATATAGATTATATTACAGTAAAGGATTTGAGCAGAGAACCCTCCAGTACTTATACATACTCATATAATTTTGAAGATGAACCAGAAGGAACAAAGCCGGACTATTGGATGGAAACTACGGATAATGATTATCATAGCTGCATCCAAAATTTGTGGACTGTATTTGCAAACGGAGCGAACAAAGTATATCGAGCCGACAGTATGGCGAATGACACTTATTCTCTTTTACACGTTTTTGCACGAGACGTAAAGTTTGAAAGCAAATTCAAGGTAAATTCAAGCAATACCACCACGATCCTATCGTTTCATGTGAGACGGAATGACGATAATTCATATTTATATGCGAGCTACAGCTACTCCGACCAAAAATGGAGAATAGTGGAACGTATATCATTACTCGATACAGTAAATATAATCGCCGTCAGTTCATCCTCAACTCCGCTGGTTGTTGGTTGGCACACAGCCCGGATAATTGCAGTTGGAAATAAGGTTAGTCTTTATCTGGATGATATCAACTCACCGTTGCTCTCAGGAAAAACGATGAAACCGGGGCTTGGAAGAGTGGGATTAGAGGTGAAAAATGGCGACGTGTTTTTTGACGACGTGGTATATTCAGGAGAAGGTAGGGTTAATAAGGGTGTTAAAGAAATCGGCGGGTTTTTATACAAAAACTTTTCATCGACTGTATTAAAACTCAGTAATGGGAAATATATTGTGAAGTCAACTGAAAATGGCGTAGACGGAGTTTGGGAGTCTGTTAATGAAGGAGTTTCATGGACATTTGTTCCCTTATCGGTAGGACACTACGAGAAAATGGGCCGGGATGGACTTGTCCTTAACAACGGAAACCTGATTACGCTTGAGCGCAGAAGTTCTTCATCAGGTTTGGGCTTTAAATACATGGCATGGTCGTCGGAAGATTGTGGAGTTAGTTGGAACGGGCCGTATCATATCAATCCGGATTGGACTAACAGAATTACTATGGTGGGAAAACTTATGCAAACCACCGACGGCAGGATTTTCTTTGCGTCAGGAGAATCCTCGAATTTAAAGACAGGGGGAGTCCATATTTATTATAGCGATGATAATGGTATTACCTGGACAATTTCCACGACCCGTCATGACTATCCCACGTTTGGAATTAATTTGCAGGAAGGCGCTGTTGTTCAAACCGGTCCGAACACTCTTAAAGCTTTCTTCAGAACAGACTTGAAATATCTTTATGAAAGCGTATCTACTGATAATGGTGTAAGTTGGAGCGCGCCGGTTGCGACTATACTGCCATCACCGCGGGTCTCTTTCAGTGTGCGTAGAGATCCAACCACAGGATATCAATATATTGCCTGGGAAAATACTGATACAGGTGATTATCCTAAAATGCCGCAATACCCCAGAAACAGAATGTCTCTCGCAGTCAGTACGGATAATACGGCAACCTGGAAAATGGTTACTGACCTCGACGACTTTATGTGTACTCATGGAAAACAGAGCAGGCACATGAACACTTCAATGACTATAATAGACGGAGCGGTTTGGGTGGTTGCAGCAAGATGCCCGGCTGATGGCCAAAATAATTATCTGATGAGAATATGGAAGGTCAAATTAGATACTGTAGCACCATATAACAAGCTTATTGGGATCCACAACGTGTCATGTTATCAATAGGGCGTATTTTCGCTACTTTATGTTCTTGTCCACACGGATTGGCAGTATTATAAATGGAATTCCTTCCTGATAAAACTGTTGTTGCATACTGAATACAGTATAGTTGTGCAGCCAGCGGTCGATTATAGTATTTCCTGGAAAAACCAGCTGTCCACCGAAAAACACTGAGTTTGGGTATTTTTCGAGGATGACAGCGCCAATTTTTTTAATTGCTGACATCACGTCAATTCCAATAAAAGTCATGCCTTCCGAATGATACCCTTGATGTTCCATAAAGTTTGAGTACTGGCCGACATCTTTCACTATTTGATGTTTTAAGTTGTCCAATTCTTCGTGTCCTTTAAAATTTCCTGCGTCAACTACGCCAATCTGCACGAAAACGTAATTCTTGAACTCGTTTCCGAACAAACGGATAACGTTAAACAACGAATGCAGCCCAAGCCCGTTGTACCCGTTGACAAAAAGGACTGCGGTCTTTGCTTTAGGATTAAACGGTTCATGTTTATCAGGCAATATTTTGTCAATCGATATTTTTGTTGCGTCCATAAGCGAATCCAACCGGCGTACCTGTTTCATTGTGTCCAAATAGTATTTTTTTATAGTAACCGCCAACAATGCGAGTAAACCGGTTGCAGTAAGCGTAATCCAGCCGCCTTCATGAAATTTGATAACTACGACGGATGATAAAATGAATGCGCAAAGAGTGAATCCAATAGCGTTAATCGCGAATTTGCGTTTCCATTTCGGTTTTCTGTTACTCCACCAGTAACGAACCATTCCAAGCTGGGATAAACAAAATGTGATAAACACGTTGATACTATAAAAAATTACCAGTAGTTTTACTGACCCTTTAGAAAGAAACATCATTAGAACCGCAGCGATTCCCATTAGTACTATACCATTCTGGGTTACTAACCTATCGCTTAAACTCGCGAATTTCGTAGGGACCCACCGGTCTACCGCCATATTTGCCATCACCCGGGGGCCGTCCAAGAAACCGGTTTGCGCTGCAACAAAAAGGATTATTGCTTCGGAAACAAGTGTTATCCAAAGAAATATTTTTCCTGAAGTACCCCAGTCAGCAGTCATTTTTTCAAACAGTACCGCGTTAAGGGTTTTTCCAGAAACAAAGTGGGTGTCATAAAGCAAGTACGCTGTCATCAACCCCATCACGACTACCGACAGAGAGATTGCCATGTACCGCATAGTTTTTTTGCCAGTTTCCACTTTCGGGTCACGAAGGATCGGTAATCCGTTACTAACAGCTTCTATTCCAGTATACGTTCCTGCTCCCATACTATACGCTTTCATTAGAAGTGCAATTATTCCAAACAAACCAAGTTGGGAATGTGTTGCCGCCATATCAGTACTGACGTTGTGTATTACAGCAGGGAGAGTAAATGCGTGCCCGATTATCGCGTATCCGATTGCAAATAAGTGGGTAAAGACAAAACATAGAAATATTGGGATGAGAGGAACCACAGATTCTTTCACTCCCCGTAAGTTCATAATCGTTAATACTACAACAAAAAACAGTGCAACCCATAATTTGTAATGGAAAATATTATTGGGTAAAAAACTAAAAATTGCGTCTGCACCGCATGCTACGGAAATGGTAATCGTGAGGACGTAGTCTATAAGTAATGCACAACCCGATACTACGCCCCAAGTAGGTGACAATAATTTACTGGCAACGAGGTACCCGCCGCCGCCATGCGGGAAAAGTTCGATTATTTGTGAATAACTGGTGCTGATAACAAAAATTGTGAGGACGGTCATCAACCCGACTATTAAACTTAAATTTATGTGTGTGCCCAACGCTAAGAACGTTTCTTCCGGGCCGTAACACGACGACGATAAACCGTCTACTCCCAGTCCGACCCACGCGAAAAATGCGATGAGCGATATGTGCTGGAAAATGTTGCGGTCCAACGGGCTTTTTTCTTTTCCAACAACGAACCGGCGTAACTTGGTAATAAAAGACTCTTGTTCAAACATATTTTTGTATAACCTCCCAAAATAAAAAACCAGAGACATCATTTCTCCGGTTTTGACTCTCTCTATGGATTTACGAAGTTAGCTGTCGGGCTCGAGGTGAGACTCCTCTAATCTTTTTACAGACATTAGCCCCAAGATTGGCTAGTTAAAGCCAACCAAGTTTGGTTCCTCCGCTTTCTACACTGCATCTACGTAGTATAGAAACTCAACCGTAATGGTTATATTATATAACAAATTACTCGGTATGTTTTGTAAAATATGTAATAATATAAAACGTTTGGGAGGTAAAGTGATACACAACCAGTGGTACGCAGTGCTAGAGTCAAATGAAGTTAAATCGAACACCATACTCGGTGTTACGCGGTTGGGCGAAAAACTTGCTTTCTGGCGTGACGGTAACGGCAAACTTTCGTGTTTACTCGACAAATGTATCCACCGCGGGGTAGCGCTGAGTTACGGCGAGTACTGCGATGCTAACCATATCCGCTGCCCGTTCCACGGGTTGGAGTATGACATGTACGGTAAAGTCGTTGCGATTCCCGCAAACGGACGTACCGCACCTGTGCAGGAACGGTTTAAAGTCCGCGCGTATCCCGTGTATGAACGCGACAGCCTCGTGTTTGTTTATTGGTCGGAGAAAGATTTATCACGTGATGAATTTGCAGCAATAACACCACCCGAGTATTTTGACGATATTACAGCTGATCTGCAATACGCAACAGTGAAGGATTATTGGAAGACACATTACTCGCGGTGTATAGAGAACCAGCTTGACGCTCCGCATGTACCATTTGTACATTATAACACCATTGGCCGCGGTAACCGCACAGTTATCGACGGGCCGGTGGTGGACAAGGTTAGCGACAAAAAGTTTTACGTGTATGTATATATGCGGAAAGAAGACGGGACGGTTGCAAAGAAAGCTGCGGAGTTACCACAAAAAAATATTAACCAGT
>Ga0265292_1000844_pt1 | contig 33526 bp, 34 predicted proteins | sample Munlanlewell296A_FD_189080 | JGI IMG/M metagenome (GOLD analysis project Ga0265292, IMG submission 189080) | Leachate microbial communities from a municipal landfill in Southern Ontario, Canada - Leachate well 296A | ecosystem: Engineered > Solid waste > Landfill > Unclassified | place: Canada... | reverse complement strand
GAATCCATAATTAGGAGAATACTTTTGGATGATTTAATCGCCGTTAGAATTTCTTGCGGGGTGTTGTTACTTCTCTCCATTCTCTCCTTCTTCCTTCTCGTCCTCATTCAAAAAGGCAATGGAAGATACGGAGTCGCTTTCGTCCAGTTTTATAATTCTTACGCCCTGTGTTGCCCGTCCTAAAGTGGGGATTTTATTGGCGTCAACTCTAATTATTATTCCGTTCTTAGTGGAAACCAGCATGTCGTAATGGGGATTTTTGTCTATTATTCTGGCCATGGAAACCTTGCCAACTCTATCTGTGATTTTATAAGTTAAGACTCCGCTTCCTGCTCTATTTTGGATTTTATATTCATTGATAGAGGTTTTCTTGCCGTATCCCTTTTCTGTGAGTACTAGAAGGTCATACTGTTTTGAGTCTTTATTTAAAATTTCCATGCCAACAACTTCGTCGTTTTGTTTTCTCAGCCTTACTCCGGTAACACCTGACGCTTGCCTTCCCATTCCCCTTACATCCGACTCTTTAAACCTTATAGATTGACCTCGCGCCGTTATCAAAAGCACATCATCTGATCCGGAAGAAAAGTTTACTCGTAACAAAAAGTCGTCACTACCTAGATTTACCGCCATAATTCCATTGGTCCTGATGTTGGAAAATTCTGTTACAGCGGTCTTTTTTATAATCCCTCGAGTGGTGGCAAAAATTATGTAGCCGGAGCCCTTACTTAGTGATTCTTCGTTTATGGTTAAAAAGGCCTCCACGGTTTCTCCTTGCGCCACTGACAAAAAGTTGGCAAGCGAGGTTCCTCTGGTAGTTCTTTGGACTTCCGGAATTTCCCATACCCGCATTTTGTAAACTTTACCCTTGCTGGTAAAAAGTAATGCGTAGTCATGGGTGTTGCAAGTTCGTATTGTAGTTACAACATCATCCTCTTTGAGCGACTGACCTGAAACCCCGCGCCCTCCCCTCCCCTGCTTTCTGTAAGTATCTCTTTTCATTCTTTTTATATATCCGCTTTGGGAAATTGTTACGATACACTGCTCTTCTGTGACTAGGTCTTCTTCATTAAGCTCCCCTACCGCGCTTTTAACAACTTTAGTTTTTCTTGGGTCGGTGTATTTTTCTGCCAATAGAGTAAGTTCTTCCCTTACTTTGTCTAGGATCTTTTTAGGTGAGTACAAGAATTCTTCAAAATTCTTGATTGTTCTAACTATTTCCTCAAGTTCGTCCTCTATCTTTTTACGTTCAAGCGCGGCCAGTTTTCTAAGCTGCATATCCAGAATGGCTTGGGCTTGGATTTCACTAAGGCCAAATTTTTCCATTAGTCCTGTTTTTGCAGTTTCCGCGTCTTTGCTGGCTCTAATAAGTTTTATAACCTCGTCAAGATGGTCCAAGGCAATTTTAAGCCCAAGTAAGATATGTTCTCTCTCTTTAGCTTTCTTAAGTAGATAAATGGTTCGTCTAACAACAACTTTTTGTCTATGAATAACAAACTCCTCCAGTATCGATTTTAGAGTCATCAGCCTAGGCTCGTTATCCAATAGTGCCACCATGTTGGCGTTAAAGGTTGATTGTAGCGCTGTGTATTTAAACAACTGGTTGAGAACTTTTTGTGGAATGGCGTCGCGCTTAAGTTCTATCACGATTCTCATGCCCTCCCTATTTGATTCGTCACGCAAGTCGTAAATTCCCACGATCTTTTTATCTCTAACTAAGTCGGCAATTTTTTCCACCAGAGTTGCTTTGTTTACTTGATAAGGAATTTCTGTAACGATTATTTTTGTTTTGCCACTCTTGTCTTCCTCAATCTCGGTTTTTGCTCTAGTAACAACTCTTCCCCTACCCGTGGCGTATACCTGGGTTAATTCTTTTTGACCATAAATTATTCCTCCGGTGGGAAAATCCGGACCTTTTATTATTTTGATCAAGTCTTCTGTTGTGGCACTGCTGGAAAAAGCGGTATCGGCAATTTGAGTTTCTTTGTTTTCTTTGCCAATTGCATCGGGACTATCGATCATGTATAAAAGTCCTGCTAAAACCTCTCCAATGTTGTGAGGTGGAATGTTTGTTGCCATACCCACGGCAATTCCGGACGAGCCGTTTAGCAAGATGTTAGGTAAGAGCGATGGTAGAATTACCGGTTCGTAATTTTGAAGATCGTTTAAAGCAAAATCTACTGTGTTCTTGTCTATATCGGTATATAGTTGCTCTGATATTGCCGACAGTTTACATTCGGTATACCTCATTGCGGCGGGCGGATCTCCGTCGATAGAGCCAAAATTCCCTTGTGGGGCAATAAGCGGATAACGCAAAGAAAAATCCTGACCCATTCTCACCAAAGAGTCGTAAACGGCAACATCTCCATGCGGATGGTACTTTTTAAGGACTTCTCCCACTACTGCGGCGCATTTATGAAACTTGCTGGTGTGACTCATGCCTTGGTCGTACATAGCATAAATTATGCGACGATGAACAGGTTTTAGACCGTCTCTAACATCCGGAAGCGCGCGCGAAACAATAACGCTCATGGCGTAATCTAAGTACGATTTTTGCATTTCTTGGGTGATTTCTGCTTTTACGATTCCTTTGGGTAATTCTTGCTCTTGTGCGGGTTGGGGTAAAATATCGGACACAGTATCTTCCGATGCTTGTGCCAGTGCCTCTATATCCTTCTTATCGTTTGTAGCCATAACCCATGTATGTTAGCAATTTTGGGACGACTTTTCAAGCATTGCCATCAAACAATAGGAACGTTTTGAGCTGTTATCCTATAGTTGTGTGATTCGTTTCCTTTGTCTATAATTAACTTATAAGCCAATCATCAATCAGCAGTGGGAAACAGGAGGGACAAGGTGGAAGATCAAAAGGTGTGGGTGAAAGTGAACGCTGGCGAGCCGCTTAACCGAGATGATGTTGTGCGTTGCGCGGCGGATTTGAAGGTAAAGTTAGCAAGCGATTATCCCGTAACTGGAGTAGTGAGGGCTCAGAGGTTGTGGCTAGGGTGGTGCAGTGGCTCCACGATCGTGGGTACACAAAAGCCAGGAAGGTATAGGAACTTCCACCCAGAGAGGCATCTCGACTAGACACTGATGTTTGCTGTAGAATTGAGGTGCCTTTTCCATACTTCCTTCAATACCTCTTGATTAATGTAACTTCAATTTAAAATTATCACATTCTTAGCGAGTCAGTTAGATTTACATTCCAAATAATGCAATGACAGCGGGTGCGATAAGAAGCGCTACAATCTGCACTATTTTCATCATGGGATTAAGCGCGGGACCGGCGGTATCCTTAAGCGGATCACCCACGGTGTCGCCTACCACGGCGGCTTTGTGAGTGTCACTTCCTTTACCGCCAAAGTTGCCATCCTCAATATATTTTTTAGCGTTGTCCCAAGCTCCGCCCGTGTTGCACATAAAAAAAGCCATCAAAAGTCCAACTACTACCGATCCTGCAAGAAAACCTCCAAGTGCCTGCGCTCCCAAAAGTCCAACCACAACAGGTGATAAAACTACTATGGCCGCAGGGATAACTAATTCTTTTTGCGCAGCGGCCGTAACAATTTCTACAGCTTTGGAATAGTCAGGCAAAGCTTTACCCTCCATAATTCCAGGAATTTCTCTAAACTGCCTTCTAACTTCTTCTACTACGGCAAAAGCGGCTTTTCCTACTGAACTGATTAGTCGTGAACTAAACAAAAATGGCAAAGCTCCTCCCAAAAGCACTCCAATGAAAACCACGGGTTCAGCGATGTTTATTGCTTTGAGACCGGTGACCTCAAAATAAGTGGCAAAAAGCGAGCTGGCGGCCACGGCGGCCGAACCTACCGCAAAGCCTTTGGTTAAGGCTTTGGTGGTGTTTCCTACTGCGTCAAGTCCGCCGGTAACTTTGGCAGCTTTTTCTGAAAGTCCACTCATTTCTACCAGACCTTGAGCATTGTCGGCAATTGGACCAAAAGTGTCTAAAGCCATGATAATTCCGGTAGTGGCAAGCATGCCCATACCGGCTAGTGAAATTCCGTAAAATCCAAGTAAAGAGTAGCCCGCGTAAATAGCGGCGCAAACTATTAAGACTGATACAAAGGTTGATTCCATGCCATAACCAAGTCCGGCAATTAAGTTAGTTCCCGCGCCGGTTTGAGATGCTTTTGAGATCCCCACTACAGGCTTTTCTCCTGGTCCGGTGTAGTATTTAGTAACAAATAACAAGGCAATCATGGCGACGATTCCCACGACAGCGGCATATCCAGCTCTAGGTTCGCCAAGCAGAAATGTTCCAAGAGCTAAAAAGACTACTACTGCTGAGACTGCTGATACAACAAACCCTCTTATTAACGGTTTTAAGGCGTTTTCTGAATCGTTTTTAGCTTTAACAAAGAAAGTTCCTAAAATGGAAGTTAAAACGGCGCCCGATCTAGCCAACAGAGGGAAAACCACGCCTTTTAATCCAAACAAGCTTCCGCCCAAGATCATAGCGGCTACAATGGTTAAGGCGTACGATTCAAAAACATCGGCTGCCATACCAGCACAGTCGCCCACGTTGTCGCCAACATTATCTGCAATGACAGCCGGGTTTCTTGGGTCATCTTCTGGGATACCTTTTTCCACTTTACCCACAAGATCTGCGCCCACATCAGCTGCCTTGGTAAAAATGCCTCCGCCGACTCTCATGAATAAGGCTAAAAGAGCGGCTCCAAAGCCGTAGCCCACCAAAACGTGAGTGGCGTATGCCGCTACAACTTCTGGCCCCTGCGCAATATAAGTAAAATAGGAGTACATATAAATGAGTGACACACCTAAGAGTCCCAAACCAACCACCAGCATTCCGTTCACGGTTCCTGCATTGAAGGCAACTTTTAAGGCAGGATTCAGGCCTTGCAGAGCGCTTTCTGCCGTTCTAACATTGGCTTTAACTGCGATCGACATGCCTAAATATCCAATGATCGCACTAAAAATTGCGCCCATTAAGAAAGTAACGGCGGTTCCTAAACCAAGTCCAATGGCAATGACTGCAGAAAGAATCGCCATAATGGGTATTACAATGCTAAATTGCTTTTTTAAATAGGCCATGGCCCCGTCACTAATGGCTTTTCCTATGGCTTTTAATTTTTCATTTTGTACTTGTTGACTGGTGATTTTTTTTGAAAGAAAGAACCCGTATCCAAGCGCTATTAAAGCTGTTGCGGGGGCGGTATATAAAGCTATTAGTTGAATGTTCATAATTTAATGTGGATAAAATAGCAGATAATAGTTTATAAATCAACTCTTGACAACTTGCGCGGCTTTTTTAGAGCATGCTCCGCTTTCTTCCTAGCGAGGTTAATTTTACCGAATTCTGCCAATATTCCTGTTATTTGCGCGTCGACTATTTGAATTTTTTGTTCTGTATGAAGATACGCGGAATTTTCCCTTAGATCCCTGTTTTCCTGGGCATACTCTCCCAATTCTGTAATTAGTCTATCCCGCTTTTCTCTAAAGTTGATAAGCTCGTCCCGCCACCTATCCACATCGCTAGATTTATCCATACTAGACTTATATCAGTTTGTTTGACATTGAAGCAAGCCCCCAGTATACTTGTACAATTGGAGGTTGAGCAATCAGCCTTATGCAATTCCTAACCTCGTGGTTAGTGGTTATATGACAATATGAACCGAAGCTTTCTGTCTATTACCCATCGATTCTTGCAGTGCTCCAAAAAGGGTCCCAACCCTCTGGTATAGATAGTAAAGAATGCACCGACCCGTCATATTTTGGTGGCACATAATCCTTAGGATCAAATCGCAAAACCTCAATCACAGTATCATCAACCGTTGCTTTTACCTTAATTAACCAATCTGGCATCTCTTGATATCGTTCAGATCTTTTTACCACTTCTGAATAGCGACTTCCGTCCTCCGCTGTTTTAAGATGGATAGAAAGGTATCCAGGGCCGACATCTGCAATAAACCCACACGACCCGTCTGCGTACGAATGAAATTCCCAATCCTTCTGTTCTGCCAACTCAGTCATCATTCCCAATACGGCTTGAGCATCAACTTCCGCTCGTGCACCGCTCATCGTGGAAGATCTAATCTCATCCCCCACCTTTAGTTTCTCAAAGGCAAATTCAAGGGGTACAAACGCATTTATTCTTGCTGCTGTTTCTTCCCCAGTATCTGCTTCTAAATAATTTGGAAAAACCGGAGCTACCGACATTTTATATTCCTTTCAATTTTATACTAATTCAAGGTTCGCAGATTATTTAAGTAATGTCAACGTTAGCCTGTTTGGCATGAGTTTGGATGAATCTTTTGCGTGGGGCAACCTCATCCCCCATCAACATTGTAAAGACTTCGTCGGCTTTTGAGGCGTCGTCAACAGATATTTTTTTAAGTTTTCTATTTTCCGGATTCATAGTAGTTTCCCAAAGTTCATCTGCGTTCATTTCTCCTAAACCTTTAAATCTTTGGATAATAGCTTTTTTTCCCGATTCAGTCTTTAAAAACTCGATTCTGTCGTTGTCGTCAAACAAATATTTTTTCTCCTTACCCCAACTGGCTTTATATAAAGGTGGCACAGAAAGGTAAATATGCCCGTTATCAATAAGTTCTATCATGTGACGAAAGAAAAAAGTAAGGTAAAGAGTTTGTATGTGCGATCCATCAACATCGGCATCAGACATGATAATTATTTTGCCGTAGCGTAGTTTTGCAGGATTATACGCTTCCCCGATTCCTGCTCCCACGGCAGTTATTAGGTTTTTAAACCTATCAGAATCTACAATTTTATCTAATCGGGCGCGTTCGCTGTTTAAAGGCTTTCCAAAAAGAGGCAATATAGCTTGTATTTTTCTATCCCTCCCCTGTTTTGCGCTATTGTGTACAAAAACTCCTGATGCCAGGGCGTAATTGTGTGTATCCTCTACCTCAAAGTCGTACACGGGAATTGTCTGTTCAAGCTTTCTAATACTTTTGATACGGTGGTTGAAATTTGCTATGGCTTCGTAAAGTTTACTGTCGTCACCATTGAAAAATCTGGTTTTTATAGTGTCGTAGCGTAGCAAACTTTTGTCGTTTGTGGCTTTTCTAAGCTGACTGTATTCTGACTCTAAAATTGCTGGATTTTGTTTTTGCGTTAAAATGCCGTGCAAAGAATAAAGCGCCTTATTAAGATATGTGCGACTGTAAGCCTTTACACGTTTTTCTTTAAAGCTTTCTGTCCACTGCTCTTTGGTCTTGTTTTTTCGCCACTCTAATAGTTTTGGATCTTTCCATTGATCCATTGCCATTAAACTTAATTCGGATTTTTTTTCGGGGTGATCTGCATAAAATTGTGTAACGCGCTCCGACTGCTTTTTTTTGTTTTCTACCTTGCCCCAGTATTTCTTTTGTTCTTGGTTAAGTAGTAAGCTGTTTTCTTTTCTGTAATCTTCATTTTCTGCATAAAAGTCCTTAAAATTTTGAACCATCTGTTCTTTATATTTCGGATTTTCCCATTGTTTTTTGGCCCTTTTGCTAAGCATCGCTTTCATTTTTGGTTGAGACATAATTTTACTTATTTTTGCTTTATACTCTGGACTTTGTCGTAATTCTTTAAGCTTTTCCCGCACACTCGGTTTATTAAGGGTTTTTTTTGCCATTAAGGTGTGGAGTCTTAGGTGCTCTTCTTTTCCAAGTCTACTAACATTGTCAGGATTATTATTTAATTTGTTAAAGTCGCCATGATGTCTGTGTTCGCCGGTTTCTTTGAAATATAAACTGTGTTCAAGGTTATATTGGTCCGCCAGCATATGGGTAAAAATCCAACGATTAAGTTCCGGGTCAAATACTAACTTGTAGCCTTTTATAGTAATCCTCCTACCTATTCGAGAAAGCTGTTGTCTAAACGGCATTAAAGAATGATTGGTTTTAAGATTTTTTGCCTCTTTGTAGCTTCCATCCCTCATCATAAAGAGGTGGTTTGGAGTACATTTTAGTGGTTTCCCATTATCAAGAGTGACTTCTATTACTTGGGCATCGGCCTTTGTTATTCTAGGTTCTTTAATAGGAGCCAGTCCAACAGTTCTGTCCGCTTTTATAGTGTAGCAATAGTTTTGTTTTCCTTCATTGTGCTCTTTTACCAAATCTTCAAAGGATAAATTTCTTCCGTCGGCTAGAGCAACCAACGTGTCCCCCGCCCAACATCCGCCTGCAGAGTCCCCTTCCACTATGAACAACTCCGTTTTTGTTGAATCTTTTTCTTGGCAATCAGCTAACTTTCCCGGTAGCACTCCTCCACCTTCCAACGCGGATTTTCTTATAACTGTGTCACGCGCGGCTTTAGCAGCAACTCTAGCTTTCATTGCAACAAGATTCTTTTCCACAATCGCCTGTGCCTCTCTGGGATTTTCCTCAAAAAACAAGTCGAGCGACTCTTTAACCACTGTCTCAACCGCTTGTCGCACACTAGTATTTCCTAATTTTGCCTTCGTTTGACCTTCAAATTGCAGGATGGAGGAGTCTAGCTTAACGGAGACTATAGCGGAGAGCCCCTCTTTTGTATCTTCGCCCGACAAACTATCGTCGCTCTCTTTAAGGTAACCTTTTTTTCGAGCGTAATCGTTAATAGTTTTGGTGAGGGCGCTTCTAAAACCTGTTAAGTGAGTTCCGCCTTCAGGGTTTTTAACATGGTTTGCAAAACACAAAACATTTTCGTTAAAGCTGTCGTTATACTGAAAGGCCACTTCTACCATCACATTGTCACTTTCTTTTTTTGCGTAAAAAGGCTTTTGGTGGGCAACTTTTTTGTTGCTGTTTAAATTATCTAAAAATGTTTTAATACCGCCTTCAAAATAATATGTACAGGATTCATCTGATCGATGATCTATAAGTTCAAATTTGATTCCCGCCGTTAAATAGGCATATTCGCGAACTTGAGCTAAAAAGTATTTAAAAGAGAAGTTAGTGGTTTCAAAAATTTTTGGGTCGGGGTTGAATTGTACGATAGTCTCGGTGTTGTAGTTCCAGGAAGGTAGGTCTATCAGCCATTCTGCGTTCTTTATTTTCGATGCCGGCTTTTTTGGATCGATCTTATATACCGGGGCGAGAGGTTTTCCTCCATCATGGTACTCTTGCATTACCGTATCGCCATTTCTTTTTACTATTACACGGCACCACGAAGACAACGCGTTAACAACAGAGGCTCCTACCCCGTGAAGTCCGCTTGATACCTTGTATCCGCCTCCGCCAAATTTTCCTCCCGCGTGAAGTCTGGTGTAAGCTAGTTCCAAGGCAGAAATCCCGTATTCTGGTTTAATTCCGTAAGGAACTCCCCTTCCGTTGTCATAGACAGCAACGGAGCCGTCTTTAAAAAATTCAAGTTTAATGTGTGTAGCAAAGCCCGCAATGGCTTCATCCATGGAGTTATTAACGATTTCGGTTACTAAATGATGGAGACCTTCAATACCCGTGGAGCCAATGTACATTCCAGGTCGTTTTCTAACAGGCTCAAGCCCCTCAAGTACCTGAATTTGGTCGGCTCCATAGTCTTCTACAATTTGTTTTTTTACGTCCTTAGCCATAAGTTGCTGTATGATTATAGCATGTTGGGTTCTGTCTTAATTTTAAGTTCTAATAAAAAAGAGCGGCTTGAAAAGGCTTGGGAACTATTATCGACGCACGGGTTTAAAGCCAACGCTACCTCTCCCGACCTTCTTGTTGTACAAAAAGAGAGTGAAAAAAAATCAATCGGGATAGCGCAAGCTAAGGAGGTCAAAAAGTTTTTGCAGGAGCGACCATTTAGAAAAAAAATAAAGGCGGTTGTGGTTGAAGATGCTCAATTGCTGACCGACGACGCCCAAGGGAGTTTACTCAAGATTTTGGAGGAACCACCTACCTTTGCTCTGATAATCCTTTTATGCGACAAGGAGGGATCACTCTTGCCTACTGTGGTTTCTCGATGCCAGAAGATGATTCTGAGGGGAAGCAAGCCCGAAGTTGTGGGGTTGCCACAGTTTGATTTAGCAGGTAAAAGTTACGAGGAACTTTTCGATTTGGCAAAAGAGGTGTCGCAAAAAGATAAAGACGAGATCATTGAGTTTTTGGAGGGTTTGTTAAGATTTGATGTCATTGCTTCCAGAATCAACCAATCCATAATTAATAAGTTGGAAAAAGCTATAAAAGAAATTAAAGAAACTAATGTAGCGCATAAATTTGCACTGGAGTACTTGTTTTTGATGCATAAGGCGTTATGATGTTAAATCATTCGCAATGACGGTGTTTTGTATGTTAGTATATAACTACTGCCTATGTTTGTTGACCCTTTGCAAAATAGAAAAAGTTTTGAAGACTTCCTTTTTGATAAAGGCTTAATTGACGAGTCTAAGTTAAAAAGCATTAAAGACGAAGTGGTAAAGGGATCGGAAAGTGTTTCTAGTATTGTACTCAAAGGTTCTTTCATTACGGATGAAAATTATGCCAAAGCGTATTCTGAGTTTTATAACGTTCCCTACATTTCCCTAATAGAAAAAAAGTTTAACGAGGATCTTCTTAATGTTGTTCCCACACAACTAGCTAAAACTTATAAAGTAGTTCCTTTTTTACACGACACAGCAAACGGAATTTTGCATGTGGCTATGGTCGACCCGTTGGATTTGCAATTTATCTCTTTCTTAGAAAAAAAACTTGGGTTTAAAATTAGCGCTTACATCTCTCCCCCGTCAGAATTACAAAGGATTGTGGATGAAAACTACGGTAAATCTATCAAGGAAGAGGTGGAAGAGGCGCTTGAGGAATTAAATCAAACCACTTTAAAAATTGAAGAATCCCAACAATCTTTAGACGACATTAAAAATTTAAAGGATGCGCCTGTGGCGAGAATTGTGAATATTTTGTTGGAGACGGCGGTAAAGAGTGGAGCCTCTGATATTCATTTAGAGCCGGAAGAAACTGATGTGAGAATTCGATACAGGATCGACGGAATTTTAAGCGAAAAACACACCTTACCCAAAGAAATGCAAGAAAGCATTGTGGCACGCATAAAGATTTTATCAAATCTCAAAATCGACGAAAAACGTATTCCCCAGGATGGTCGTTTTAAGATTCAGGTTGGGGAAACTTTTACTGACCTTCGTATTTCCACGCTTCCCACTGTTAACGGGGAAAAGGTAGTAATTAGACTCTTAAAAGATGAAGCTAGTGTTTATTCCTTTAAGGATCTAGGGCTATCAGGGTTTACGCTCAAGCGTTTTGAGGAAGCTTTATTAAAGTCAAACGGAATTGTAATTATTACAGGACCCACCGGCTCCGGTAAAACGGTGACTTTGGCAACAGCACTCTCCAAACTCAATACTTCTAAAGTCAATATTGTGACATTGGAAGATCCTGTGGAAATTAAAGTGAAGGGTGTTAATCAGGTGCAAATAAACCCGCAGGCCGGGTTAACCTTTTCTTCCGGCTTACGAGCCTTTTTAAGGCAGGATCCTAATATTATTATGGTAGGAGAAATTCGTGATGGGGAAACGGCGGAGCTGGCAATTCACGCGGCTTTAACAGGTCACTTAGTTTTGTCCACCCTGCACACCAACTCGTCTGCAGGAGCTATACCAAGGCTTATTGATATGGGGGTGGAAAACTTTCTTTTAGCGTCAACCTTAAACGCAGTGCTAGCGCAAAGGCTAGTTAGAAAAATCTGCGAAAACTGCAAAACAACTTACGATCCTCCGGAAGAGCTACTTGTGGACATTAGAAACGCGCTAAGCGATGTTAAAGAGTCGCAATTATTATTGTCTCAAGATAAGAGCACCTTAAATGCTGTAAAAGATGTTAATCAAAAACAAATTAAACTTTACAGAGGCGCGGGTTGTCATAAATGTAACGATACAGGCTATAAGGGCAGATGTGGAATTTATGAAGCTTTACTGGTTACGGACAAAATCAAGCCTTTAATAATAAATAAGTCGACGGAATCTGATATCAATAAAACAGCCATGAATGAGGGTATGCTGTCCTTGTTGCAAGATGGATATATTAAAGTCTTGGAAGGAATCACTACCATAGAGGAGGTTTTGCGTGTTGCCCGAGATTAAGTATTGCGTTTATTCTGAAGTTATTGTTTAATCATAGTAATGCCTACAAAAATTAATGCCAGTTCAATATTAGATAGGTGTGTTGCGCTGAAAGCCTCTTCTATGCATCTTTCCGTGGGTAACAAGCCGGTTGTTAGGATTCACACTCAACTTTCCCCAATTTCCGATATGGATATACTGACTGTTGAGGATGTTGAGCTTTTCATTGCCCAGACCCTTACCAAAGAGCAGAAAGATTTATTTGATGTATCCAAGGAGGTGGATTTTTCTATAGCCCTTGGTAATAAAGCCCGTTTTAGGGTAAACGCCTACTATCAAAAAGGTTACCCTTCAGTGTCGTTGAGGATGATCCCCATGTCTATTCCCCATTTGGATGATCTTCACCTACCGCCAATTTTAAAAAATATTGCCGACTTAAAACAAGGATTTGTTTTGGTTGTTGGTCCTACTGATCACGGAAAATCCACCACACTAGCTTCAATGCTTCAGTATATTACCGAGACAAGGGCTGAACACATCATTACCATAGAAGACCCTATCGAGTTTATTATTCCATCTAACAAATCACTGGTGGAACAGCGCGAAATGTATTTGGACACGCTCTCCTGGGCAAACGCTTTAAGGTCTATTTTACGACAGGATCCTAACATCATTATGATCGGTGAAATGCGAGATCAAGAAACTATCGAGGCCGCCATGAATATTGCGGAAACCGGTCACCTGGTTCTTTCCACTCTGCACACGAATTCAGCTTCACAGTCAATAGAACGGATTGTTTCGTCCTTCCCCAAGGAGAAACAATCCTATATTAGAAGTCAGTTTGCGGATGTTTTGGAGGCGGTTATTTCTATGCGACTTATTCCGTCAGTCCAGATGGGAGTGGTTCCGGCAGTAGAAGTTCTCCTTAATAATTACGCGGTCAAGAACATGATCAGAGAAGGAAAAAGCTACCGGGTAGACGATATAATTTTAACCAGCTCCGAGCAAGGTATGATCTCTCTTAACACTTCCCTTTTGAATTTGTTAAACAAAGATCTGATCGGCGTTGATGATGCGTTTAAGTTTAGTCTTAATCCGGAAGAATTAAGAAGACTTGTGAAAAGATGAAATATAAATTTACCGCTAAAGACGCAAGTAGCAAATTAGTTTATGGAGAGGTCGACGCACCTTCGGTGGAAAAAGTGGGAGATGTCTTGAAGAGCCGGCAGCTCTTCGTTCTGGATGTTAGAGAGGGTTCTGGTGGCTTTAGCGGCTTTAAATTAAGATCGTCCAGTATTGGCGAAGGCGAGGTGGTTTTGTTTACGCGCCAATTTGCTACTATGATTTCCGCGGGGCTTTCTGTGTCGCGCTGTTTGGAGGTTTTATTGGAACAAGCCACCAATCCCACTTTTAAGTCAATTACTGCCGACATTCAGGGGCAAGTTTCCGCCGGCACTCCCCTTTCCGGGGCTTTTAGTAAATATCCGGCCATTTTTTCTAACGCTTACGTTTCCTTGTGTAAGGCTGGAGAATCTTCCGGAAAGTTAGATGACATTATGCTTAAGCTGGCCGATACTATGGAGAAAGACCGCGACGTTAAGGGTAAATTCAAAACGGCCATGATATATCCTACGATTATTCTTATAGCCATGGTGGGCGTCTTTGTTTTAATGATGGTAGTGGTTGTACCTCAACTTGCTGAGTTGTATTCCACTATGGGTGTAGATTTGCCCATGATGACCAAGATTATGATTGGTATTAGCAGCTTTATGCTCGCTTATAAATTTTTGCTTGTACCTTTGGCAATTGGCGGAATTTTAGCTTTAAAATCCTTTTTGGCAACTACAAAGGGGCGGGAATTCTGGTCGCAGTTTATGTTTGCTGTTCCGGTTATTGGCGCGGTCAATAAATTAAAAGAGTACTCCCTTTTTTCTAGAACTTTAAGTATGCTTTTAAATTCCGGAGTATCTATGGTGGAATCCTTGAGTATTTCGTCGGAAGTGGCTACTAATTTAGCGTTAAAAAGGGCTGTTAGAGACAGCTTGTCGCAAGTGGAGCGGGGTGTGCCGTTGTCGGAAGCCATGAGTCACACAAGAATTTTCCCTGCCATGATTTATAAAATGGTGCAGGTGGGAGAAGAAACAGGTAATGTGGATTCCGTACTTGGCAGGGTTTCAATTTATTACGCCAATGAGACCGATACAGCGGTGGCCAGGCTTTCTGCAGCTTTGGAGCCTTTTATTTTAGTGTTTTTGGGTGTGGGTGTAGGGACATTGATTCTTTCTATTATTACGCCTATATATAAAATTACGACTTCTATTTAGTTAGAAGGACGAGAGGAGGTGGAAAAATTATGACAACAAAAGGAAGATATACAAAAGGTTTTACCTTGGTTGAGCTTTTGGTGGTTATTGCCATTATTGCGGTTATGGCTGCGGCGTTGTTTATGGTTATTAACCCCGCAAATCTGATGAAGAAGACCAGAGACAGCAGAAGGATTTCAGAGATGGCCGAAGTGAACAAAGCTATTGCTGGGGCGCTTGCTGATTCTAAGCTTACCCCTCCTGTCGCTGCTATGGCGGTAAGAGATTCTTGTGGTACTCCCACATATACGGTACTTGGTGCAGGTTGGGTTGGCGGATGGACGGGCACACTTGCTGATTTTATGCCGGTACTTCCTAGAGATCCAAAGGCCAGTCCTAATGTAGCTCCAAATTGTTACTATTTCACTATGAGTACTCTTGGGACATGGGAGTTAGATGTTGTTTTGGAGTCTTTTGATAACGCTAACTTGGCGATAAATGATGGTGGAACCAGCGGTACAGCCGCAACTTGTACAGCCGCACTTATGCCTAGTGTAGCTTGCAGATACGAAATTGGTACTAATCTAACCTTGATATAGTTGTGTCGGTTAGGTAGAGGTGCTGTGGGTTTGTATGATGGCGGGGCGCCTAGCGCCCCGCTTGGGTAAGTTTTGGGTTATGCGGGTTGGTTAATCGCAGTCGTGGGTTGTTATCTTGAGATTTAAGTATGGGTATTTGGGTTCCTTGACGAGATTTGTTCGGGGTGGCGGAGATATGTTATTAATTATTGCCTTAAGTTCAATATTAGGTCTATTTATAGGGTCGTTCCTTAATGTAGTGGCGGATAGGTTATGTCAGGAAAAAGGCTTTTTAAAGGGTCGGTCAGTTTGTGATTCGTGCGGGAAGGAACTAAAGCCTGCGCATCTTGTGCCAATTTTGTCGTATATTTCTTTAAAAGGAAGATGCGCCTACTGCAAACAAAAAGTGTCGCTCTACTATCCTTTTGCGGAACTTTTAACTGCCGTCTTTTTTGGAGTCGCCGCCTACTCTTCCAACTTTGCTGTCTCCCCTACCCCACTCACGGGCTTGAGATTTGTCTACCTAGCCATAGTTTTTAGCGTATTTGCCATAATTTTCTTAAGCGACTTAAAATATCAGATTATTCCTAATCAAGTGGTTTACTTTGGAATTATTTTTGTTTTTTTGGTGCAAGTGGGATCGCTGGGATTTTGGGCTTATAAATATCACAACATGTTGCAAAGCGACGCTTTGGGCACATATCTGTTAAAGGGCGATTTTTATAAAGATAGCGTTATGCGGGAAGTAAAGTCGTTTGGGTATAATGTTGGTGCGGGCTTGGGTATATGTTTGTTTTTTTACCTGCTGGTGGTTTTAACCAAAGAGCGTGGAATGGGTGGCGGGGATGTTAAGCTGGGGCTTTTGATTGGTTTGTTTAACGGCTTTCCCAACGGAATTATTGCAGTGTTTTTAGGCTTTATTTCCGGGTCGCTCGTGAGCGTGGGGTTAATATTGTTTTCCAGAAAGTCGCTCAAAGATGTGGTTCCCTTTGGTCCTTTTTTAATTTTAGGTAGTGTGTTATCTTTATTATATGGTAACTGGATCTTTACAAGGTACATTAGTTTTTAAAATTTTTGTTCTTTTATCGTTACTCTTTGTTATCACCGATCGTGCTTATGCAGCCCCATGGTTTACTACTTACGGCGCGGGTGTTTTATCAGGAAGCTCCAGCACGGATAGCGTAAAAAGCGTCCAGCCCGATTTTGGAGCTCTAGAGGTATTTAAAAGTACTCTGATCCAGCCAGGTACTGCTAATCCGACTCTTATACCCCCAGACAATACTTACGATTTTTCCTATGGAGGAATCTTGTCCTCTGGGGACTATGAGGTATTTAAGTCGGACGGAACTACCGATACGATAGACGCTTACGCAAAAAATCTTGGTGCACTTGGCAGCGCTCTTCCCGATTATCAAAGATTTGTGGATATTGCTGTGGATGTTTCTACTGTGTGTGGTGGGTCTTGTAATAATATACTAACTTCATGCAATATTGCCCCCGGGATATACAAAGCCGGTCTGAATTGCATAAATAGTGCCCTAAACTCCTTACCTAGTCCAAACTACAACTATAGTATAAATTCCAGCGGGTTAGTAGTTTTGGTGCAGAATGATAACCCAGCGAACGATTTTCTTAAGGTCAACAATAAAATCACATCCAGTGCTCCTGATAAAAGGCTTGCGCTTATTATGAGAAATAAAATTATAATCGACTCGAGTGTGGGTAATACAAATGTGCCCACGCAATTAGGATATCTTTCACAAGATGCGGATATTCAAGCTATGCTTATTACAACATTCGACGGTGACCCCGGCGTAGAGGTTGATGGAGGGTCGAACAGAATTAAAATTGAAGGTCCAATAATTTCCAAAGGGAAGGTCAGTTTTAAAAGAGATGCTGGATCAGCTTGGCCAGGGGTTTTTGTACAGTTTAACCCGTTCTACACGGCAGAATTTGCAAAGTTAGACGAGTCGCTAAATATTTTTGGCTCTTCTTCTGCAAGGTGGTCTTATGAATAAAAAAAGTCGTGAGTCTGGTCAAACACTTTTAATAGTAATCTTTGCTATTACTTTGGGTTTGGTTACGTTAGTTTCGGTTTCCACACGAATTGTAAATTCCACTAAACGGGTTTTTATTGACAACGCTTACTACAAAGCGCAGGCAGCGGCGGAGGCCGGTGCGGAAAAGTTTTTGTTAAAGTCTAATACCGAGCTGGCTACTTTTCTAGCATCCTGTGGTCCGTCCGCTTTATATAATTCGCAAGGTTTTGTTAATCCTTTGCCACCTGCCTGTGTGACTTTGGGTTCCGAGGTCAACTTCATTGAGTCCAGATCTGTGGTAGCGGTGGAAACTTACCCCACCAGCGGGAGTGACTACTTGATTAATTCCCCCGCTAATTCTACTGTGTCGATTAATTTAGAAGGTGCGACTTCAGGAAATAATGTTCGAGTATGTTGGCAAGGATTGGGCTCATCAGGTTTAGCCTATTCTGAAATTTTATATTTTTATTATTCAAAAAGCGGTGGTAATTATAAGTTGACCCAACAGAAATATACCTGTAGCCCCTTTGTGTCGTGTGGTAGCAAGCCTGCTAGTTATTCAACAAGTGCTGGAGTAGAATCGCCCCGTGTCGATGGGCAGTATTCTTGTTTTGACATAGAGATGACAGATACACCGCAGTTACTGAATCTCATGTCGCTTGTTAACGGAGCGTCTTACAAAATTATTGGCAGTATTCCCTCACAAGGTTACAAGATAACCTCTGTTGGAGAAGTAAAAAGTGGTTCGCCCAGTGGAGGAAGTCTTGCTAGCGCTACAGCCACAAGAAAAAAAGTGGTGGTAGAAAAGAATCGTATGCCTAATTTAGGAGCGTGGTTTAATTTTGCGGTGGCTTCCGAGTCAAACAAAATTGTGGTGGAGTAGTTCGTGCTTGACACTTGCGACGCATGAAATATACTTAAAGAGGATGATTAAAAACTGCTCTACAAAAAGAAACTTCGGATTTACTCTAATTGAGTTGTTGGTGGTTATTTCCATTATTTCTATTTTGGCGGGAGCAGTTCTTTTGGTAATAAATCCCACGCTGATGCAAAGAAAAGCTAAAGAAACGGTTTTAAAGGCAAAAACTTCCCAGTTGTGCTTAGCGTTAAATGCTTGCGGTGCGGCAAGAGATAACGCAAGCCTGTGCGATACGGAGATCGAACTTGGGGTACCTTCATTAGCAACTCTGCTTGATCCTCCAACGGCTACATACACCCTTGTTCCCTCGCCCGCTACTAGTCCCAACGATACAATTGCTATCACAGGGAATTACATAACCGGAGGCACTACATGTATTTACGATTGTAATTTTAATTTTAGCGACGGGAGTATAAAAACTCTTACAAAAGGGGCAAATTGTTTGTGAAAAATTTGTCTTCTAACAGTCAACGCGGATTTACTCTGGTTGAACTGCTTATTGTTATTAGCCTTGTAGGTATTCTAAGCGGTGTTACCTTTTCAATCTTAAATCCAAAAAAACAGCGACAGGTGGCGGAGGATGGAGTCAGACAGTCTAATTTGCAAAAATACGCGTTGGGGATAGAGGCTTACGGTAATGCTAACGGAAATTATCCTGCCAATATAATTGATACTACCCCAGTTGACAACATACCAGACGATCCAGAGCTGGCAACTTTTATTTCTAAAATTCCAAACAATGAGCCCACAAGCCCTTTAACATATTCTTACGAAGCTACTGCTGATCAAACGATCTTCAGTGTTTGGGTGCCAAAGACCGGTGATGCACTGGCTTGTTTTAAGTATCAGTCCGCTTGGGGGAAAATTAAGGACTGTACGCCTTGCGATACCGCAACTGAGTGTGTTTAGGTCTCTTCTCCAACTCCAACTGAATAGGCTGATAAACATAGGTTACACATTAGATACGTGGAGTAACTTATGCTTGACACCCGCAGCACATAAAATATACTTAAAGAGGATGTTTAAAAACCGCTCTACAAAAAGAAACTCTGGATTTACTTTAATAGAACTGCTTGTTGTTATTAGCCTTGTAGGTATTCTAAGCGGTGTTACGCTTTTAATCCTAAATCCAAAAAAACAGCAACAAGTGGCAGAAGATGGGATTAGGCAGTCTAATTTGGAAAAACTCAGCTCGGGGATAGAGGCTTACGCCAGTGCTAACGGTGAATATCCCGCTCAAGATGACATGATTCCCGATTCCAACAACAAACCCACTGGACTTGAAGCCGCCGTCTTCATTTCTAAAATTCCAAACAATGAACCCACACAAGGTGTGATATACACATACTCGACGCCATCCGATAGATCTTCTTTTAGTGTTTGGGTGTCAAAAGCCAGCGATCCAGCGGCTTGTTTTAAGTATCAGTCCGATTGGGGAAAACTTAGGGACTGTACGCAATGTAGTACGGGTATTTGTTCTGCACCTACGCCGACCCCAACTTCTACATCTGCACCTACGCCAATAGCACCAACCCCAACCTTTAATCCGGCTGCTGGAGCGATCGCTTTTGGAACCACGGTTACCATAACCTCAGCCGGAGCTGATGCAATATACTACACAACAAATGGAAGTACTCCCACAACATCATCAACTAGACAGTCAACGACACCGCTTGTGATAAATGCAGCCGTAATAGTAAAAGCTTTAGCGATACGAGGAGGTTATGCTAACAGTGCTATCGGCAGTGCCACCTACACTGAAATGCTTATGGTAGTCGGTAGCATACATACGACTGCTGACTGTGTATCTGCCGGCGGAACGTTGTTCAACGTGACTGGGGATTATTACTTATGTAAATTTACGGGTGTGAATGTATCCTGTCCAACAGTTCCAACCGTGTGGACTCAATACAGTAATTGGCAACAATATAGTACGGTAGGTGGATACTGCGACACTTGTGGCCGCTTGTGCACGAGTGGACCACTCAGCTTTACTGACTCAGCTGGATATCAGTACTGGGGGGCTGGGCTATGCGAGCAATGCCCGAACTATCTAACCTCCAACTGCAGTCAGGAACAGGGGGCTTGGCACTGGCCCAACCCGGCAACTCTCAACTGGCAGGGCATCACAACAAACCCGTCTACGGAACGCATGGCCATAGGCTGCTATTAAACCGGGCGTAATATAAGAGAGGCTACGCCGCTTAATTCTCAGTCCAAAGGTTGGTTCTTGGCTGGAAAAGACCACACAAGATTCAAGTTAGTGTTTTGATTATTGACAAAGTAGCTTGTTAGGTTAAGATGGATGTAGTTATGAGAAAAGTGTCTGCCCAATATTTTAGTGGCCAAGGCTTTACTTTAATGGAGTTGTTGATATCCATTTCTTTAATTGCCATTTTAACGGGAGTTCTGTTGGCCGTGCTTAATCCCAGAGGTATTCAAGCCAAAGCTCGCGATTCGCAAAGAATTTCTGATTTGTCAAAAGTTAAAGTAGCTTTGGAAAGCTACTTTAGCGACAATAGAGGCTACCCGATTTCTGCCGGTTGGGTGGCTGTCACTTCTCTTTCAACTGCCGTTCCTCTCTTGTCACCTACATACATAAACACTCTTCCAGAGGATCCAAAAAAGACCGGGACTTTGTGTTCAGGTGCTAATTGGAGAGGCTATGCTTACAAGTCGGATGGAGTTAGCTACTTACTCGTCACAAACGTGGAGGTTGCTTCCATGGGAACCACGGGATGTCCTAATACCGTATTGGCGGGGGGTTGCAATTGCAGTTCGGGTATAGCTTATTATGCAACAGCTGATTAATTTAAAAGTTTAGAAGGAGAAAAAATGACTAATAAAGGATTTACATTAGTTGAGGTTTTGGTTGCGGTAGGTGTTTTGGCTACTGCGTCTGTGGCTTTTCTACCGTCGTACACAAATTCATTGAACGAGAAGAAATTACAGCAATCCGTTGATGCGGTTAAAGATGCAACTGCTACAGCCCGAAATAGAGCTCTTGCGGAAGTTGGCGGTCCTGGTGCAAGTGACGCTGTAAAATATAAATATTCAGGGGTTAAGTTTGAAAACGGTTCTGGGACATACTACCAATTTAGGTCAGATATTGCCACGCCTGGGGCATGTGGTGGAACAGGTGAAGTTCCAGGCGAACCTCCGGCGAGCGCAAATGTCGTTGTAGATTCTACTAAGACGCTTCCAAACGAAGTAGTGGCTAGGATTGCTTCTGCTGATTCGCCACTGTGCGTATTTTTTGCATTCAAAACGGCGGAGGCTGTAGCAACAAGAAGATCAAGCAATGCGGTTACCTGCTCAAACTAAAAACTTTAGAGGATATGCTCTTATAGAAATCTTGCTGGCTTTTGGGGTATCGGTTGTTGTTATATTGGCAATGGTTTCTTTAGCTGCTGTTACTGTTAAGGCTGCAACTACCAACAAGGCTTATGCGGAGGCGGGAAAGACAGCACAAAGTCAGGCAGAGCGACTAAAATTACTACGCGACACTTCCACATGGTCGACTTTTGTAGCCACAATGTATAATAATTGTAAAGGTAGTTATTGCCACATTGATTCAAGTGGAGCTGCCCAAAGCGGTTCAAGTTCTGTGGGTACAGGTCCGTCGGTTGTTACATACTACTTTACTACCGATGTTGCTAGTCTTGACGCTAAAGAATTTAAGTATACCGTTGGTGCGGACTGGAATGTCTCTAATGTGGCAAAAAGCTATAAGATAGAGGGGTTGCTATCGGATTGGAGGTCGTTATGAAAAAGTCTCAAAAGGGTTTTACGCTTGTGGAACTGTTAATTTCTGTTAGTCTTTTGGCAATTGTGTCGTTGGTTTCTGTAAATATTATTGTTGCCCTGTTAAGAAGTTCAGTTAAGGCACAGATGGCTATTGACATTGAACAAGCCTCCAGTTTTGTTTTCCTAAAAATGGAGAACGACATTAAAAAGTCCTATAACGCCGAAATATTGCCATCAGGAAAAACACTTACCTTGTATCAGGGTTCTCCTACCTCCCCTGTTACGATAACCTACAAGATAGCGTTTGGTGCTTCCGACTGTAGTAGTGCAAACATGGGTTGCGTGCTTTTGAATACGATCAAGCTTACCGACGATACTTTAGTAGATGAAAAACCAACCCTATCTGCAGTGTCTGTTGATTCAGCGAGTTCGGGGTTTACGCTGGTAACGGCATCCGGAAAGACAACGGCAGTAAATATAACCATAAAGTTTGTTAAGCCAAACAATTCTGGCGCAAAAATGTTTAACGCAGAAACAACGCTTGACACAACAGTTGTTTTACGCGGAAGTTACTAGTAAAATATTCCCATGCCCGCAGTAATTGGTTTAGATATAGGTCACACCTCATATAGAGCAGTAGAAGTCGACTACAAAAAAGTTGCTGGTGCTAAAAAACCGATACTAACTAAAGCCTTAATTTGTGAGTCGTGCCCGAACAAAGACCCCAAAGAGTCAACGGAAAATTTAAAGGAATTTGTTGGAAGCGCAGGCTTTTCCACCAAAAATGTGGTTTTATCACTTCCCGAGTCAAGCGTTTTTACTACCATATTAAGTTTACCCTTTAAAACCGACAAAGAGATAAAGGGGTACTTGGACATTCAGGGGGGCAAGATCTTTCCAAGACCTTTAGCGGAACTTGTTTATAGTTTTGAAAACCTAGGTCCTAACGAGCAAAACAAAGAGGAAACAGAGGTTAATGTAGTGGCTTGCGGAAAAGAATATGTAGAGAAACTCATAGAAACCGCGCGTACGGTCGGTTTAAAGGCGGTTTCCGTGGAGTCGGACAGCTTTTCTATTGTAAGGGCTTTGGTAAGAGGTCAATATTTACAACCAAACGAAGCAATTTTAGTCGTAAATGTGGGTTCAATGGGTACAGATATGATGGTGATTAGAAAAGGTAATGTTAGATTTTCTAGAAATGTTTCTTTAGGTGGCGACTTTTTTAACAAAGCTATAGCGCAGGGTTTAGACATTACGGAAGAACAAGCGGAGGAATATAGGAAAAGTTATGGTTTGGACGCCGAACTTTTGGACGGAAAGATACGGCAGGTTGTATTGCCCGTGGCAGAAACTTTAATTAACGAGATTAAACGAACCATGAATTTTTATACCACTCGTAACAACTACTGCACCTTTAATAGGGTACTTTATTCCGGAGGTGCGGCCACTATGCCGGGACTTTTAGGTTATAGTGCGGAAAATCTAAACATTGAGGTGGAACTTGCCAACCCGTTTGCTAATTTAGAGTTCTCTTCTAAATTGTTACCAGAAAAAGAAAAGTTAATAAATTTAGGTCCGCTGTATACGGTTGCGGTGGGTCTTGCATTAAAGGAAATTGTCTAATATAGTATAGATATGCTCACAGGAATTAATCTTACTCCCCCACAGGAGATTAAAAGGCAAAAGACCCAGTACATAGTTGGTACCTCTATTAAAACCTCTTTATTGCTTTTTGCTATTCTACTTGCTGTGGCAGGTTTCCTTTTTTATAAATCGAGTCGACTAAAAAGTCAGCTTACCTCTTTAGACCAACAAAAAACCGATTTTACCGCCCAAAAAGACAGCATGAAGGAAGTGGAGGAATACTCTAAGAAGCTTTCCGGCAAGTATTTTCTTCTGCAAAAGTATCTTCAAAGTCGCGTAAAATATTCCGCTGTTTTAACAGAGCTTTTAGCTAGAGTTCCGGAAAACGTGGTTTTGGAAAGCATTGGCTTTGAAGGGTCAGGCAAGAAAGCCCGAATTACTGGTTCGTCCAAGGATTTAGTGGACGTGTCCACCTTAGTTAATCGATTCGCCAAGGAAGGCAACGCGTCTACGGAGTCGGCGGTTAGTTTAAGTGGAAAAAACGCGTTTTCGGAGGTGTCGCTGGATTCTTTAAATGTTAATGAAGGAAAATCCGTGGAATACACTGTTTCTTTTAAAATTAATGAGGAGAATTTTTTAAAATGATGTTGCCCAATAAATTTAATTTTGGCTTGGACTCGCGTACTAGAAATTATGCGGGTGAGGCGGTGGAAGCTCTGTTAAACTTTATGGTTCCAATAATTTTGGTTGCGTTGTCTTTAGCCACTTTTGCCTTGTACATCTCCCCTACATATAAATCTTTGCCGATTTTGAATGAGGAGATTAATACTAAAACGCAGGAGGTTTCTGTGTTGCAGGCTAAGGTTGACCAATTAAAATCTCTTCAAGACAATAAGAACCTGGTGGTGAGCGACTTGGTTAAGATGTCTTGGGCGCTTGAGGAGCGTGACAAAGTACCTGAACTTTCTGAACAAGTACGCCTTATGAGTAAGGACGCAGGAGTGGTTTTTAGCTCCTTGGATTATTCCAATACTAACAGAGGTAACAGCACTCCCGTTACTGCGCCGTCTGCTGGAATTACTCCAGACCCCGAGCTTTATCGGGAAGAAAAAGTTAATGTTTCTGTGAATTCTACCAATTTGTCTGAGCTTATTAAGTTTTTAAAGATTTCGGAAAATTCTATTAGACTCTTTAGGATAGAAAGTTTGCGAATTTCTACACGAGAAAAGGTTAGAGCTGCAACTCTCGTAATGTCATCGCCTTATTTGAACCCTAGTTTTTCAAGCTATTCTCAAAGTGCCGCACCTATTGACCTTAAAAATGTTGTGTATCGAGATTTTATGACCGATCTTGATTCCTTTAGCAACTACGCGCAAAAAATTGATTCTACATTGCCAAAGATTTAAGAGGATTGTTTACAACGATTAAGCCTACCCGACTATCAATATCAGGCTTTAATAAGCTTATGCAACGGTTGAAACAGTCTTTCACTGCAGTTTTTTTTGCATTCTTATTTATCTTATCATGTTGGTTGATGTTTCATACTTTTGGTTATGATGAAAAAAATCAAAGTATGAGGATTGCTAGTAAGGTTAATAGCGATTTTATTTCACACATCGCTCTTATTAGATCCTTTTCCTTGGGAGATAATCTTACCCGGGTGTTACAAGCAAAGATTCCTGAGTACCCACTTTTCCCGGGGGAGCCTATTCGTTACCACTTTCTTTTTTATATGTTTATCGGAGTCTTGGAAAAGCTAGGGTTGCGTATCGACTGGGCATTAAATGTGCCAAGTATTATTGGTTTTTTTTCTCTTTTGACGATGATTTTCTTTCTATCGAAAACGATTTTTAAAAATATAGCCATTTCAATTCTTTCTGTATTATTTTTTTTGTTTAACGGTTCTTTGGCATTTATAAGGTTTTTTACTATAAATCCATTTTCTTCTCACTCTCTGAAGGATATATGCAATAATTCAGTATTTCCGGCTTTTGCTCCTTGGGGTCCCGGAGAAATCACAGCTTTTTGGAATCTTAATATCTATACGAATCAAAGGCATTTAGCAGGTGCTTTTGGTTTAATTCTATTGTTTATTCTTACAGCTTTATTTTTGGAGAATAAACCCTGGAAAAAACAAAGACCTTGGTCTATTGTTTGGGGTTTGACATTATCGATATTCCCGTATTTTCACCAGCCGTCCCTGCTAATTTTGGCAATAATTATGTTGTCCTACTGGTTTTTATTTCCTCCGTTAAGAAGATATCTTACAGTTGCTGGGTTGCTGGGTATTTTTGTAGTAGTGCCCCAGATTATTGGAGTCAAGCACGGACCTTCCTTGGTAAATTGGTATCCGGGTTACCTTATACACGATTCCTTAAATATCAAGCATTTCCTTTCCTACTGGTGGCAAAATCTGGGTCTTCACAGTCTTATTATTCCAATTGGATTTTTAGCAGCCTCTGTAAAGGTTAAAAAGATATTTTTTCCATTTTTTCCAATATTTATTATATCCAATTTATTGACTTTTGCTCCCGAGACTGCGGCAAATCATAAATTTTTTAACTTTATTTTGATTATGGGAAATATGCTCACTGCCTACACACTTGTTCTGTTCCTTAAAGGGCTATTAAAGCTCAACAACCTACTTATACGTTTTCTTGGTTTCTTAAGCTTATTCATACTATCCTTTTTTCTCGTTTTTTCGGGGATTATTGATTTTTTTGCTATTAAGAACGACGATATTGGATTGTGGCCGGACGTTAACTCTCACCCCTTGGCTCGTTGGGCACTTTATAACACCAATCCATACGATACAATATTAAACGCTGACTACATTAGCCCCATTTCTTTATCAGGTAGAAAAATATTTTTAGGCTGGCCGTATTTTTCGTGGAGTGCCGGATATGATACAAAATTGAGAATAAAGATAAAGCGCGACATTTTTGAGGCGGAATCTGTACAAGATCAATGCATCCTTCTGAGAAAATACGGTCTAAGTTATACTGTTCTTGTTAGTCCCCCGGAACAACTAGACTTTATACCAAATTATTCCATCTTTTTATTAAACGGCGATCCGGTATTTAGAACGACATACGGCGGTATAGAATACTCGGTTTATGATACTGAGTCCTATTGCGACGGTGTATAATTTTGCAATAATGGCCTTTCAATTGATTATTATAAATTTAGTGGTGGGTATTATTAGCTTCCCGGTTACCTGCCTTTTCTTTAAAAAACTTTCTGACAAAGGATACGCATTAGCCCACCTGCTTGGCTGGTTTAGCATATCTTACATATCTTTTTTCTCTTCCCACCTGGGGATTCCGGTTTACTACACAAAATATTTAGCTTTTTTTATCTGGCTGGGAATAAATCTATATATAGAAGTTAAATACAGACCTCTTAGAAATAATCTTACTTTATCCAATATACTAATAACCCAGGGGGTTTTTCTATTCTTCGCTACGCTCTGGTATTTTGCAAGAATAGGCGACTTTAGGCTAAATACCATAGAACGCACCCCCGATTTTGGGATTATCAAGTCATTATTTAACACCACAGCCCTTCCGCCTACTGACATTTGGTTAGCAGGAAAAACTATAAATTACTATTATTTTGGCCATTATGTTGCTTTTGTAATGATGTCTCTTTCAGGTGTCGATCCTGTAGCTGGTTTCTTTTTAATTATTTTATGGATGTTTGGTACTTATGCGGCAAGTCTTTATAGGTTTGGGAAAGATTTATTTAATTTTGCGACAGGGAGAAACTATCTTTCAATGTTGTCCGGTTTTATGACCGTCTTTTTTGTTTTGTTTGCCGGAAACTTATACGCGGTAAAGTATTTATGGACAAAAGATTTTTGGTATCCAGAACCTACACGGTTTATAGAAGGTACTATTACGGAAATTCCGTTTTACAGTTTTTTTATTTCAGATCTTCACGCCCATGTTTGGGGATTAGGTATAGGGATTATGGTTTTATTTACTCTTCTAATATTGTGGTACAACAATAAAACAACTCCGTTATACAAAAATTATTACGTGTATTTCACCGCGTTTCTTTTGGGGTTGGCGTTAATTACTAATACATGGGACGTGCTTACTCTAGGTTTATTATCAGGAGTTGTGATTTTTGTTAAGTATGTAAAACATCCGCTTACTTGGAAAGACTTTGGCGCCCTGTTTCTGAACGCCTTTATTATTTTACTTGTTTCAATAGTTTGGCTTATTTCCTATAAACAAGAAGGATCCACTGGTATTGGTATGGTAAATGAGGCTTCCGGGCTTTGGAATTTATTTTTAAATTGGGGAGGATTTGTAATACCGGCTGCGGTATTTTCCATCATTTATAGTTATAAATTTGTCAAAAGTCACACTCTCATCTTTATTGTCTATTTTGTTTCGCTGTTTCTCATTGTTTTAACTGAAGTATTCTTTGTTAAAGATGTAATGTCCCAAGGTCCTTTTCAAAGGGCTAATACGGTATTTAAAGTATATATGCAAGTTTGGATTTGGTTGGGAGCAGTATCAGGTGTGGTTTTCACAATAGTCTTATTTCCGGCAGTAGCTTATTTAAGACTAAACAAAAGCGTTATGTATGCTGCGCGGCTTGCCGTGCTGGTAGTTACACTCTCTCTTGTAGGTTACCCAATTATGACATCCAAACAAACAATAATCCCAAAATTTAATAGAAGCGTGTATGCCGGAGTGTCTTTTTTTTCCGATGGATATCCGGCCGATTATAAGGCCTACCTGTTTTTAAAGAACATTCAAGACAGTCTCCCTAATGGGAAGAAACAAAAAGTTATTATAGAAGCACCAGGGGAAAGTTTTCGTGACGAGAATTTATTCTCGTCATATTTAGGATGGTCCACTATTCTTGGGTGGGGTGGACATGTATGGACATATAGAGGAACCCCTGTTTATTTGGAGGAGAGAAGTTTGGAGTTAAACGAGGTTTATGCGGGAACAGACGTGTTGTTGTCAATTAGTATCCTAAAGAAATATAAAGTCGATTATATAATTGTGGGCAGTGTGGAGAAACGGAAATATCCAAATTTAAATATGCAGAAGCTGCTTTCCTTGGGTAACAAAATCTATGATGAAGATGGTACAACCATAATTGAAGTGGTTGATGCGATTCTTTTTAATCCATACCAATCAGTCCCGACAATGAGCGTCCGATAGACACATAAGAAGTGTCAATTCCCATAACTTTGCAAGCTTTAGCTGCCGTACGGATGGAATTGTTGCAACTTCTTTCGTCCGGATAAATATGAGACATATTCACCGTAAATAAATTGCTAATAGGAGTTTTGCATGACAGCACCTTTTTAGAAAAATTTAAGTTGCAGACAGTAGCAGCAGTTTTTGTTTTAAAAAGGTAAGTATTTTTAACAATAGATTTGCTAAATTTTGGATAGATTTTGCAAAGATCTGCGGACATTATCCTTTCAACCTCCGCATTGTCTAAATTGGCAATTTCCTCGTTGGGACTAAAGTACCTGGATAAATAAACGATGTGGCTGTTATTATAGTTATCAGCTGATATCAAATTGGTGTGTTCGATAACTCCGCCAAAACTAAAATCTTTCTCGGCAATATTTAACCAATAAATCTTGCTTAAAGGCTCCGTTAATTCATAAATGAAGCACATGGCTCCAAAGTACTCAATTTTAGATAGATCCTTGGCATATTCTGTATTTATTCCCTTGACTAGCTTCGATAAGTAACATGTTGGTATGGTTGAGACAAAGACATCTCCTGAAAAATCTCCGTTTTGTGTGGCGATCTTCTTGATTATTCCGTTTTCAGTGATAAATTTTTCAGCTCTTACATCTGTTATTAATTTAACATTCTGACTTTGCAGTTTACTTGTTAAAGCTTTAAGTAGCACATCTGTACTGCCCTTTAGATATCCCAATTTCTCCCTACCACCTTTTCTGGAATTTACTCTTTGAGACAGCCGACCTATCATCCAGGATACTGGAACCTTGTTGTAATAAGAACCGAACTTTGCTCTAAGTAGGGGTTCCCAGATAATTTTTGTTACATTCTTACCGGCATATTTTATAAACCAATCATAGGTGGAAAAGTTTTCGTAGTCTTTCCAGTTAGCCATTTTTGATAAATAAAGACTGGTTGCACCAAACCTTATTTTATCTTCTATATTTAAACAATTCATTTTTAGTAGATCAAGAGGTCCGTTGAAGTTGTATATTTTCCCGTTGGAAAACACACCCATACTACTGTTTTGATACATAAGTTTATCTGAGATGCCAAGTTCTTTAAGAAGCCAAAGAAATTCCGTGTCGTGAGTAAAAAAATGGTGATAGAATTTCTCCAATCTGCCGCCGCCAACTTCAAAGGTACTCATTAAGCCACCAACTTTATTGCTTGCTTCTAAAACAGTAACCTTATATCCCATGCGTGAGGCAAAATAAGCGCAGGATAGACCCGTTAAGCCGCCGCCAATAATTACTAGTTCTCTCATGAATCCAGTCCCACCTTTTCTCTAATTATCCAATGCGGTCGTCCTTTTACCTCGTCGTAAATTCTACTTAAATAACTTCCAATAATTCCTAAAAATATCAACTGTATTCCCCCCAGAAAGAGGATAGATATTAATGTTGTAGCGTAACCGGGTACAGGGCCAAGACCGATTTTTGCAAAGGAGTTACTAAACAACTTTTGAAGTAAAGTAAAAATTGCGCCTATTAACGCCAAGCCGGAAACAACCAACCCAAAATAAGAAGCCATTGTTAGAGGTATGGTGGAAAAAGAGAATACTCCGTCAAAAGCAAGTTTTAATAATTTCTTAAACGGATATTTGGTCTCACCCGCAAGTCGCTCCGACCTTTCATATTCCAGTCCGACTTGTTTAAAACCACTCCATGCTCTTAAGCCCCTAACAAAACGATTTCTTTCAGGCATATTTCTTAAGACCTCCACAACTTTTTTGTCCATGAGGGAAAAGTCGCCGGAGTCTAATGGAATATTAAAATCCACCAGCTTTGATAAAATCCTATAGAATGCCTTGTATCCCAGTCTTTTAAATAATCCCTCTTTTCTTTTGGTTCTTATAGCATAAACAACATCGTATCCCTCTTCCCACTTAGATATATATCGGTGCAGCTCTTCCGGTGGATCTTGCAAGTCAGCATCCATTACAATTACGGCATCTCCGTGTGCGTGATAAAGTCCACACGAGATGGCAGTTTGGTGACCAAAATTGCGGGAAAATGATAGCGCTTTCCATCTTGGGTCTTTTTCACTCTGAGTCTTTAACTTATGCCAGGTAGAATCTTTTGATCCATCGTCAACGCAGACAGCTTCCCACTCTTTTTTCCACGATTCTGCAGATTTTGTGACTCTTTTAAACAGCTGATCTAAGACTTCTTCCTCGTTGTAGCAAGGAATAACTATTGATATTTTCTTTTCCATAAGTATGTAGAAATTATAAACCCTACTGGCAGAGTATCCAACTTCTTTAGAGGCTCGAATCGGAATTAGCGCCTTTCCACCTTTTTATGTTTTCGTGATGACCTGAAAGTAACTCCGCGGGGACTCTTAAACCCCTCCACTCTTCTGGGCGACTATATTGTGGGTGCTCGGTTTGGTTGGGCTGATTGAGATTAAATGATTCGTTTGCAAGCGCTTCCTGATTTTCTATGGCACCTGGGATCAAACGCGTAACGCTCTCGATTATAGCCATAGAGGCTACTTCCCCACCCGACAGTACATAATTGCCAATGGATATTTCTTGAGTGCGGGTACTTGCGATTGGGCTGATAGGATTAATAAGGTAATCCATGACTCTTTGATCTATCCCTTCGTACCGTCCGCACACAAGTATTAAATTTTTAGCTGTCGATAGTTGGACCGCAGTGGCTTGGTTGTAGGTTTTTCCTTTAGGTGTGAGAAAAATAATATCCGCGGGTTCGTCAGTCAATGTTTTGTCCAGCCCCGACTTTATAGCATCAAAAATGGGTTCGGGGCGCAGGATCATACCGGGACCGCCACCGTAAGGTAGTGAGTCAACGGTGCCTCGCTTATCAATAGCAAAGTCGCGCAAATTTATAAAGTCAATCTGCAAAAGCCCCTTTTCCACTGCCCGACTAATGGGCAAATGTGTTAAATGTGCGGTGAAAATGTCGGGAAAAAGAGTTATTACGCTAATGTGTAATGACGAGGCTTTTTTAAGCATTTTGTGCAACGGATTCGGTGTTCATCATCGAACGGTCTTTATCTACTAGCTCCACATCAACCCAAACGCCTTCTTTTACGGCCTTGGCTTTGGCAAGAGATCTTATACTGTTTATTGTGCGTCCTTCCTTCCCTATTACAAAGCCCATGTCTGCTTGGTCCACGGCTATGCTGTACCTTAAATTTGTTCCTTCAATTAATTCAGTTATCGCTACGGAATCGGGGTTTTTGACGACATTTTTAACTAGAAACTCGATAAATTCTTTCATTTACTCCTCCACCGCAACCACTTTGTCTTCTTTATCTCCGGACTTCTCTGCTTTAGGGTTATACTTTACATACTTATAGGTGCCTTCTATCATTTTCTTTACTGGGTCCGTAATAAGTGCGCCTTTCTTAACCCACTCGTCCAGTTTAGCTTTATCGATAACTGGCTTTCCGCCCATGGTAGGGTTAAAGTCGCCTAAAATGTCCAAATACTTTCCGTTTCTTTTAGTTCGGGTTTGCGCCACCACCACTTTATAAGCCGGCGCATTCTTTTTTCCTGTTTTTGCTAATCTTATCTTTATAGACATAACTGCGGTATTCTATCAGCCGTTTGTAATTTTATCAAGACCGTTATTAGCGGCTTCCATTTCCGCACGCTGTTTGCTTTTGCCTATGCCCTCGCCAAAAACCTTTCCTCCCACTTTAACCTCAATTTTAAATGTCTTGTCGTGGTCTAATCCCCAAGAGTCGACCAGGTGATATTCTGGCGTAAAACCAAGCTTTTCCTGTGCCAGTTCCTGAAATTTGCTTTTTGCGTCCTTATATTTTTCCTCCCTCACAATGTCATCAATCTTATACAAAAGTTCCCGCTCCAAAAATTGTCTACAGAATTCGAGTCCGTTTTGAGTGTAAAGCGCCCCTAAAACCGCCTCAAAAGTATTGGCCAAAATGTACTCACGATCCCGTCCGCCCGTGGCTTCTTCCCCCTTGGACAAAAGTAAAAACGCGCCATAGCCCAATCTTTTTGACTCATAGGCGAGTGAGGGTGTGCAGACCATGGCAGATCTGTAATTAGTGAGGTCGCCTTCCGGAAGTTGTGTAAATTTTTTGTATAAAAACTCGCTCGACAAAAGTTGCAATACCGCGTCGCCCAAAAATTCTAATCGTTCATTGGAAACAAGCCCGTTGTTATGGTGTTCGTTAAGGTATGACCTGTGAGTAAAAGCAGTTTCAAAAAGTCGTATAGAAATTTCATCCGGTAGTCCTAAAATTTTTGATAAAGGTTCAAAATCCATAAGCCCCCCCCGTTACTCCAGCTTTTCTTCTAGCGCGTCAAAAAGGTCTTTAACGCTTTCAATTTCGCTTTGTTGTTCAAGCAGATCAATTTTAAAAAGATCTTCCAGCTCTTCCAGAATTTCTGTAAGTTCCAGTTCGCCTAGGTTTAGATCGTCGCCAAAAAACATGTCGTCCAAAATTTCTTTTGTCTCCAAACCCGCTTTATGGGCAATGATCTGTTTGACCTTTTCTTTATGACTGCTGTTTTTCATGATCGTTCGTCATGGCGGTTGCCACGCTACCTAAAACCCCGTTCACAAACTTGCTGGAATTTTCACCTCCAAATTCCTTTGCCAGCTCCACCGCCTCGTTTATAGCCACACTAGTGTTAACTTTGGCGTTTATAACTTCATAAACTGCTACGCGCAATATTGCCAAATCTATTTTAGCAATCCTGTCAAGAGGCCATTCGGGTGCACATTTGGTGATAACGGCATCGATTTTCTCAATATCAGCTTTTACCCCGTCTACTAAACTCTTTAAAAGTTCTAAATCTGCCTGTGCAGTTTGTGGCATGTGAACCACCAACTCATCCGGAATGTCACCAGTACCACCAAAAAATTCCGCGTAAAGTTTTAAAAGGGCTAATTTTCTGGCCTGGTGCCTAGGATCTATTTTCATAGAAAAGAGCTTGCTCACTTTTTGCATTTTGGACAGACGTGATGCGGAAGTTTTGCTCCTCCGCACTCCTTGCACTTTATCGTGTTTATTGCCGACCTCTTATAATGTGAGTTTCTTTTTATCCTCACTTTACTCTTGCTAGTTTTTCTTTTTGGGACTTGCATGGTGCTATCTAAAAGGATTTTG